>Ga0351942_1065_pt3 | contig 53094 bp, 54 predicted proteins | sample TotcelT113001N10_FD_206838 | JGI IMG/M metagenome (GOLD analysis project Ga0351942, IMG submission 206838) | Enriched cells from coal bed in the Powder River Basin, Montana, United States - Total cells T11 rep2 HSBNCT.T11.300.1.N10 ... | reverse complement strand
TTGCCTATTACAAAACAATGCAAAATATTAGAACTCTCCCGGTCAAGCATCTACTATGTGTCTGTACCGGCAAACGACAAAGATAGAGAACTTATGCGCCTCATCGACGAGATTCATCTTGAAGAGCCCTACCTTGGTTCAAGGGGTATGAAAAGTGTACTGAGAATGAGGGGTTATAAGGCAGGCAGAATCCATGTCCGGACCCTCATGCGAAAGATGGGCATAGAAGCCATCTATAAGAAGCCTCGTCTTTCTAAATCCCATCCCGATCATAAGGTCTATCCCTACCTTCTTCGTGGACTCAATATTGCAGAGGCCAATTCGGTATGGTGTTCCGATATAACCTACATTCCCATGGCAAAGGGTTTTTGTTATCTTGTTGCTATCATGGACTGGGCAAGCAGAAAGGTATTGTCCTGGAGATTATCCAATACATTGGACGTGTCCTTCTGCATAGAGGCCCTGGAAGAGGCATTAATGAAATATGGAAAACCCGATATATTCAATACCGATCAGGGAAGTCAGTTCGCCTCTGATGTATTTACTGACATTCTCATAAACAACAATATCAGAATTAGTATGGCCGGACAGGGCCGCTGGATGGACAATGTGTTTATTGAACGTCTCTGGAAGACCGTCAAATATGAAGAGGTATACTTAAAGGCATATGAGTCAATTACCCATGCAAAAAAAGAACTTATAAAGTTCTTTGATAGATATAATGCACGGCGGCCACATCAGGGTCTTGACGGCAGGACCCCGGATGATGTTTACTGGAGTACTTTGCCAAAGGCAAGGGAGGCAATATGAACTGGAGCGGCGAAACACTTAAAAACTGCTGGAGGTTGTCTGAAAGAACTTGACCATCTCTCCTGTCTCCCAACAAATATAGCAATAAGTACAAGATTGAGGGGTTCATTAGCTCTTCATTCATGATACTTATCCTTTAACCATTCCATACAGTAAAAAAAGTGGCCTTTGGAGCTAAAGTTCCTTTTTATTTGAACATTATTTTGATAAAATATATGAAGCAAATGACTCCAGCCAGTCGTGCGGTAGGCAAGGGGGCCGGTCCTTGAAGCGAAACAGGGAAAGATTCGCTGAAAGACTGCGCTATTTAACGGCCCGTGAAGAAAAATTAATGTTTCTGTCTGCCAATGGCTCGTCGCCTAAAACCGGGGGATAGGAAATGAATAAACGAGATATGTTAACCAATCAGGGAAAAGAGCAGACTCTTTGGCGAATACTTGCATCCTTCGACGACCTTCGATTTGCCGTCCTCGCTACCTCCGGGAAAGGGAAACCGTATGCTTCTCTCATAGCTTTTACCTTCACTCCCGACCGCCAAACGGTTATTTTTGCCACCCCGAAGGCAACGCGGAAATACACGAACATAAAGGAGCAGCCATCGGTATCCATCCTTGTTGATAACCGCTCCCAGACACCGGAAGATCTGAGCCGCGCGGAAGCCGTTACGCTGACCGGCACGGCAAGGCCGGTAAGAGGCGGTGCCCGAAGGAAAGAATATTCCAGAATTTTCACGGCCAAACATCCCCAACTGGTCGACTTTATCAACGAATCAGACACAGCCATTATAGAGATGGTTATCGAAGAGGCGGTCCATGTGACGCGATTCCAGCATGTGTCAACCTGGTCGAAAGGGACTTGAGCCACACCTGTGAGCGCCAGGCCTTATTACCTATGCCCTTGGATAGTTCTTGCAGGCCTTCCCTGAGGCATAATAATGATTATACTTGGGATTAATTGTGGATGACCACAACCACCCCATCGGCGTCCCAGCATAGGTATGTTTTTGACCAATCTTAACTTTAATATGCTGCTATCTGAAAAGATCCGGTTCCTGTTCAGAAACAACATGAAGAAGATATTAGAGATACCGATGTAATATAAGCCATTTTGTTTCATCGTCCATACAGGGCTGTTAAAGGTATTGACGCTGCCCTTGAGGATATAGAGAAGAACAAAGGCAAACTTTATGATGCAGGGGTCGAGATGTATGCCTCAAATTGTTCAGGGAGAAAGGTTTTATGTTTGAACCAATAGAATCATAATCAGCTATATTTCTGCCATTAACAATTATTTTTCCAGTTTATAAATTACATTTGTTTGAGATGGAAACACTCGGCCTGGCTACTGCTTATTTCTTCGTTCAATATTTTAAGATTTACATTGAAATACAACATTGAATATGTATAATCATGGAGAAGTCTTGGAAGAACATTAACAGGTCGGTGCGCATTTTTCGGATAATCAGGTAGTCTTTCAGCAGCTTGATGAAATGCAGGTGCGGAAGGCAGTGCCGTGGCATGGGGGCAAAAAATAAGCAGGGAGACAAGATGACATTTCAAGAATGTATGGACTATATGAAAAGAAACCCAATCGGCTTCCTTGCTACAACAATAGGAAATAAGCCGCATGTCCGTCCGATGACTGTCTGGCTTACTGATGAAACAGGGATTTATTTCTACACATCCCGGGTCAAACCACTTGTATCACAGCTTGAAAATAACCCCAACGTTGAAATAGCATTTCACCAGCCCGGTACAACGCCGGATATCGATTCTATTTTAAGAATCTCAGGTCCTATAGAGTTCGTCGATGACATGGTAATACGTGCCCGTCTCTATGAGACATTTTCCTGGTTAAAAGAGATAGGAACCGGGAGACCGGACAGTCCTACCATCGTTGTGTTCAGAATCCCGCGGGGACAGTTCAACTATTGGACATGGGAAAATAATGTCAATCCAGGGCCATGGGCTGAATTTCCATAAAAGCTCTGCAGAATACGGTTCAACTTTCTTCCCGTTATCAACAACTTAGGCCAATGAAGCCTTCAAGCATCACAAATACAAGACTACACCATACATATTCCAGGAAACTTATAAGTGCCAAATGAAATACGCAAATCCTTGGCAGCTTATTTCCTAATCCTGCGAGCTGCAGCTGCCTTCCCGAAAGAGACAAAACCAAATGTTCCTGGATTTTAGTGAATTCAAATAGTAATAAGTACATTTATCCTTTCTGATAAACTTTTTTGTTCATTTTAGAAAGTAGAAATAGCCTTCTCAGTGTGATACATTCTTCATTCTGGAGATAATATGAATATTCAAGACAGAAAAATAGATATGGTCGTTTTTGATTTCGGGGGTGTCCTGGCTGAAACAGGATTTGAAGAAGGATTGAGGGCTGTTGCGATGCATAATGGGTTAGACGAAACGGCCTTTTATAATCTGGCTTATGACTTGATTTATTCGACAGGATATCTGACGGGCTACATTGAAGAACACGCCTTCTGGCAGGTAATTCGCGAAAAAACAGGCATCGAAGATGAAGACTCAATACTACGTGATGAAGTCCTCTCACGATTTGTTCCGCGGCCCTGGATGTTTGATATTGTGAAAAAACTCAAAGCAAATGGTATCGGAACTGCTATCCTCAGCGATCAAACCAATTGGCTCGATGAATTAAACGAACTATACGATTTTTTTAAATATTTCGATGTTGTGTTTAACAGCTATAATCTTAAAAAAAGTAAGGTGGACCCTACCCATTTTTCAGATATTATCATACGTCTGAATTGTGCACCGGAGAGGCTTCTTTTTGTAGATGATACTGAGGCACATTGTGCAACTGCACGCAGGATGGGCATGAAGGCAATCCACTTCATTGACCGCTCTTCCTTTCTCGAAACTATAGTCCGGTTTTGCCCTATTATTGCAGTTGACCGGGCCGGCAAATAAAGCATCTTGTCCGGAGGAAATTTAAACAAGGAGGAAAAGATATGATTAGACATGTAGTTCTCTGTAAGTTTCGTGCCTCAGCATCCGAAGAAAAACGTGAGAATGCCGTAAATACGCTCCGTGCTTTAGGGCAATCTATTCCCGAGGTGCGGGAATGGAGTATCGGCAGGCAAGCCCTGCCTTCAAGTACTGCTTATGACCTGGCAATAGTTTCAGGTTTTGAGAATGCGGAAGCATTAGAGAGGTACAGGAATCATCCCGATCACATCAGTATAAAAAATCTTCTGACTGAAATAGCGGAGATGGCTGTCGTTGATTATGAATGTTAGTTAAAACGGGAAGGTTAAACACAATAACCAAGAAATGGCATAGTCTGAGTCTCACTGACATCCATGTTCGCTGGTTTCATCCAGTAATGTGCAACTGCTTTGATATACCGTTTTCGAGGCCTTGGAGGTGCTACGCGCAATCTTGCCATTCTCACTTTTGTTGAAAAAAAGAAGAACGATATGTTATCAAAGCCTTTTTGAAATCGAGTTTTTAAAATTAAACCCGATATACAATATTACAATTGGTATTCAATTATATTGCTGTATGCAGAAATTTATAGCCATGTGTCATACCAGGATTATATTCTCAGTTATGTTCTTTTATGTTAATCTCTCTATAGCCCGAAATGAAAAGGCATGGTGCTCGATGAAAAGCAGGGTATCGTGTGTTTGAGTTTATTGGTATTCGTCAAAAAAGAAAGGAGAAGAAAATGGAAGGAAAGCGAGTAAGGGATAGCCTTACTGTCCTAGCACAGATAATGAACCCGCTAGATGCGAATCCTGCCGGGAACGTTCATGGCGGTGTTATTATGAAACTTATTGATACGATTGGGGGAGTTGTTTCGGTCCGACACGCAAGGGCCAATGCAGTGACCGCTTCAATAGACCGATTGGATTTCCATTATCCTTTATTCGTCGGAGACTTAGTATCCCTGCAAGCCAGCCTCAATTATGTAGGAAAGACTTCCATGGAAGTGGGTGTCCGAGTGGAGTCTGAAAATCTCATGACTGGCGAGAAACGTCATATAGCTTCTGCCTACATGACTTTTGTGGCACTTGATAGAAATAACCGTCCCATGCCATTGCCTCCGTTGATATTGGAAACAGATGATGAAGTAAGAAGAAACCGGGAAGCAAAAGAGAGGAGGGAAAGGCGTCTTGCAGAAAAGACAAAGGAAAAACAATGCCAACTCGATCCCAACAAGGGGGAAACCCACCGGGCCGGCCCTTGACAAAGAACAAATGGGATGGGATAGATCGTTGCCCAACAAGGCAATCCAGCATACCCACTAAGTTCACCGCTATATTTTGTATGTTACATTTCAAACAGTAATCTTTGTCCTTAGGAAACTGGCACTGGGGAAGATATTGACAGTTTTAAGGGAAGAATTACGAAAGAGAGGTATTTTCACCATTAGTATGAAAGGACGGGTGTCGAACGGTTTGAGCAGAATCATTCAGGATCACATGAAGATTGTTGAGATAAGGCAAATCGATACCTGGAAATACTATGGCCATGAAGAGCCGACAGACTACATTATTGCAGAATGGCAAGAGGATTAATGAGTAAGTAAAGCGAATCGATGTAAAACACTTCTCGCTAATGCTTGAGTTGCGCTACATTTCAAACTACTATCCGCAGTTTTTCATAACATACCCAATGCAATAGTCGCGCAGCCCCTGTCTGTCAATTAGAAAAACCGGGAACGTCTTGACACATTTTTTCTAATTTTCTACAATAAAGATCGCTATCAAAGGTAAATTTAAAATACAATTTTGCCGGTTATGGATTAAAGTTTTTACGCCTGTCCTCTCTTGACGGGGGCTTCATGAGATACGCTTCACGGATTTACCCGCTCACGAGAAAAAGGAGGGTCACAAAGATTGGCAGACAAAGTGATTGAGAAAGAAGACGCAAATATATTTAAGGATGTCTTGAACGCCCAGCAGGCACATTGGGAGAAAACATTTTCTGAAAAGGCTGACATGTTTGGTGTCAACCCGAGCTATCCTGCCTGCAAAGCGATGGAACTGTTTAAAAGAGAAGGCAGGACAAGAATTCTGGAGCTTGGCGGCGGTCAGGGACGCGATGCTCTTTTTTTTGCCCGGGAGGGTTTTAAGGTTGATGTGCTGGATTACAGCAACAAAGGGCTCAGAATAATCAGGGAAAAGGCGCAAAAACTTGACATCTCACAGTCCATCAAAACATTGCAGCATGATATAAGGCATCGCCTTCCTTACAGGGATGAATCCTTTGACTTTTGTTTCTCCCACATGCTTTACTGCATGGCACTGACAACCGTTGAGCTTGAATTCCTCTCGCAGGAAATCAGCCGGGTGCTTCAGCCCGGAGGGTTGAATATATACACAGCCAGAAATATCAGCGATGTCCACTACCGGACAGGAATTCATCGTAATGAGGATTTGTGGGAGGTCGGGGGTTTTGTTGTCCACTTTTTCAGCAGGGGAAAGGTGGAACATCTGGCAAAGGGATATGATATAATAAACATTGAGGAATTTGAAGAAGGAGATCTTCCCAGAAAACTTTTTCTTGTAATCCTCAGGAGACACAATCGGTTTTAACATGAATATGAATGGAGAAAAGCGTCTTGCCGTCACCTTGTTCGTGACAGTTCTTATACTGGCCGCTGAGGTTGTAGGCGGTTATTTAAGCAACAGCCTCGCCCTCCTGAGTGACGCAGGGCATATGGCCACTGATGCCCTGGCAATAGCTCTGGGTCTTGTAGCTGCCCGCATCAGCAAAAAACCTTCGGACAAAAACGCTACCTTCGGTTACCAGAGGGTCGGTCTTCTGGCAGCACTCATCAATGGTCTGAGCCTTCTTGTTATCGCTTTCCTTATATTTTACGAATCTTGTCAGAGATTCATGTCTCCACCGGCAATAGATATACCTGTAATGCTCGGAATCGCCGTCCTTGGTCTGACAGGCAATCTTATTATGGTCTTTATCCTCGGTAACAGCCATGAAGATCTCAATCTCAAAAGCGTCTGGCTCCATGTCCTCGGTGATACCCTTTCTTCCGTAGGGGTCATCATCTCAGGCATTATCATCTACTTCACGGGGTGGGTATATGCAGACCCTATCGCAAGCGTCCTTATCGGCGGGATTATTATCTGGGGGGGTGTCAGGCTGGTCCGTGATACAATCTCTATTTTTCTTAACATGACTCCCAAGGGGTTCAGCGTGGAAACTCTGGTGCAAAATATTATCAACATGCCGGATGTTGTTGATATTCATGACGTCCATCTCTGGCCTGTAGCCCACAACCATATTGCCTTTTCAGCACATGTGCTCGTAGATGACAAAACCCTCAGCGAGGCAGAGGCAACAAAGATGAATATTGAAACAATGCTTAGAGAAAACGGGGTGGATCACAGCACCCTGCAAATCGAGAGCACCTCCACAACCTGCGACAACGGCCTTTACTGCCAAGGGAAACCTGAAACCCGCGACAAAGAGCATAATCATAATCACTAACAGGGGGAAAGTGGATTTTTGAACTTAGAAGCTGCCTGAAGCTCTCCGGCATTAATATCTTTATGAATTAAGATATTTAATTGCTTTACCGATATCCTCCCTCTTCCCGATCAGAAGAAGCATGTCATCTGTTTTCAGGATAAAGGACGGCCCAGGATTCTGGACGATGCTTTCTCCACGCTGAACAGCAATCAATGTGGCGCCTGTTTTCTGCCTCAGGTTAAGCTCCCTGATTGTACGGTCCTTGATCATGGAATCCTTTTTGATGTAATAGGTTGCTGTTTCAATATGCGTCAAAAAAATCTGGTTTTCGTCAAGAAATCTCTTTGTAACTTTTACGCTCCTTAAGGCTTTATAACTGTCCCTTCGGATAATATCGATATGATCCATAATGAGATTAGTCGGCACATTATAATAATGGAGCACCTTTGAAAATATCTCTACCGATGTCTCGAACTCTTCGGGAATCACCTCATCAGCGCCCAGTTTAATAAGATCGTTTACTTCGGAAATATAACGGGTTCTAACAATAATACACAAATCAAGGTTTTCATGCCTTGCAATCTGCACTATCCTCCGCGTTGCCGAAGGGTCGGAAATGGCTATTACAAGGACCTTAGCCGTTTTTATACCCAATTTATGAAGCAGGCCTATGCTTGTGCCGTCACCATAATAGATGGGTTCCCCTCTTTTTTTCATCGTTCTCACGGTCCTGGCATTGGTCTCCAGCACAACATAGGGGATTCCGGATTCCTTTAAAACTTTTCCAAGGTTCTCTCCATTCAATCCAAAACCTACTACAATAACATGGTCTTCGGTTCTTGCAGGATAACGTTCCCTTCCAGCCGCTCTTGTGTGGAATTTATCAATAATTTTTGCGATCCGCCCGGATGCAATCCATTCGGAAACCGGAGATGATATATTCATCATCAAAGGAGTTAAAATCATAGTGATTACAGACGCTGATAAAAATGCCTGATACAGGTCTTCATTTATAAGCCCGTTTGTTTTCCCGGCTATGGCAAGAATAAAGGAAAATTCGCCGATCTGAGAAAGATAGAAACCTGTTCTGATTGAAATACCAAGTGACTGGCGGAAGGCAAACAATGAAGCGGCGGTTGTAATAATTTTTATCAGGAGAACTATGATAACCATAACGATAACAACAATCAAATTAACCTTAATGTAACTAAGATCGGTCAGCATGCCTACTGAGATGAAAAAAAGTCCGATGAAACTCTCTTTAAAAGGCAGGATATCGGAGATTGCCTGAGATGAATACTCCGATTCTGAAATTATTACACCGGCAAGAAAAGCCCCGAGTCCAAGGGAAAGACCCATTAAAGAAGTCAACAAGGCTGTTCCTATACATAAAAATATTATGGTAATGATAAATAGTTCACGAATCTTTGTATGCACAATTTCATGCAATATACGGGGAATAATCCATCGTGCACCCACCAAAGTAACGCCGACAACAAAAAATGCCTTAAGCAGGACAAAGGATATACCTTTTATACCGCCTGAATTTCCAGCAAGGACCGGCACAAGCAACATAAGCAATACTATGCATAAATCCTGAAAAATGAGAATTGTTAGTGAAGCGCCCCCGTAAGGCGTGTTCAATTCCGCCTTGTCAAAAAGCAGCTTCATCACAATTGCGGTGCTGCTTAAAGAAATGAGAAACCCATGAAAAACGGCATCATTCAGTTTCTGCCCCAGAAAAAGGGAACTCAACATTGTTGTAGCGCCGATTGTCAGTAAAATTTGTAATGTACCTGCACCAAATACAAGAGTGCGTAACGATATCAACTTTTTTAAAGATAATTCAAGGCCTATTGTAAACATGAGCAGGACGACCCCTAATTCAGCAAGCGTCTCCACTTCATTAATATCTTTGATAATTTGGAAACCGGAGGGCCCGATTATTACACCTGCAACAAGAAAACCGACTATGGATGGAACATTAAACCTGCCAAGGATATATACCACGGCAGCCGATATGCCGATGATGATCACCATTGCCTGTAAGATTTCAAGCTGCATGATTACATAGTATTATAAAGCATTTCTATGATATGATAAAGCATGTTACACATCATAACATCCCTGGCCGCAGTGTTTCGTCTATACAGCAAATGCCCGAAATGCGGTGAACCCCAGCGGTTTGAAGGCAGGAAAAAGGGCGATACAGTTATCTGTAGAAAATGTAAAGAGAAATTTGTTTTAAAGAAATGATCCTCATCCTGGGAGGCCATCTGTTCAGAACTTCACAGGTTTGCCGTTAACCGGGGACCTTACGCCCGGTCACATTGCAACTTCCCGGTTATCCTTAACACTGATCCAATCGCGGTATCTTTCCTTTCCTCCCCTGACCCTCAAAGTCAGACATCGATACCCCTGTGTCTCAACTCTTCGGTTTTCCTCTGAGAGCATTCTTCGCAGCGGAATTCAGGCGCTGCATCATACGTCTTGTCATATCCCTTTGTCCTGATTATGCGATAGCCCCTTGCCTTCCGGCCGCAATCCGTGCACAGGACAGTGTCTTTTACCTCCCACTGAATAGAAAGACTGTCTGATGTAAAAATAATTTTATCGACCCAGAAGAATATGAGACCGCCTATGAAGTTTGCAATAACCGTTCCTGTAATTTTATCCAGGCAGGAAAGGGTTACAAGAACACCTGCGAGTATAGGGGTGGAAAGTTGCCAGCGAACAAGATACATGCCGTAACGTTTCCAGCTTACCTGTGCCATATCAGACAACCTTTTCCCCTGTAATAATCTCGTATATATCCACCTGCTCTTCAAGAAGATCAAAGGCTATACAAGGGGTGCATGTAAAGTTGTAAAACTTTTGTGCACGGTTCATGACAGCAGCGGTTGCACCGATGCCTGAGGGACAATGCCTTGAAATCCATTCCATGACTATGAAAGCTCGGTTAACGGCCTCACCTACAATATCACGCATGGCATAACGAGGATGACCGATAAGACCGAGGTATATGTTGCCCGAATTTATCGAGATTACAAGGTTATTCCGGTGAATCACTTTACTGGCATGGATCGCCGCTTCAAGAGCCCTGTCTGCGTGGTCTGCTCCGGAAAAGAAACATAAAAAACCATCCCCCACATATTTCACGGGGATTCCGTCATACTTCAACACAGATTCGGTAAGATGATAAAATATAACATTGGCATGATCGGCAATCTCCCGTGAATTCACCGACATTGAAAATCGGGCAAACCTATTCATGCCGGAACAAAAAACTGTTGCGTCGAAGGTACCGCTCTCTCTGTCCGTCAGACCGAGCAGGTAATCGGTGCTTACGTCAAAAAACCTGGCCATTTTCATGAGGGCAGGCAGATCAGGAGAATTAGCCCCTTTTTCCCACTTGGATACAGCCTGAGGGCTTACCTGAAGTGCATTTGCCAGGTTTATCTGCTTGAGCCCGTGTTTCTCTCTCAGAATCCGTATTTTCTGTCCCAGATCCATAACACACTAAATCTATAATAAAACAATATTATTTTCAACGAACCGTGGGTTCAAATAAATCTACTTCAGGTTGATAAAAAAATATATCGATTGCATAGACATGCTTCCTTGCATGAGGGATAAGGTTCCGCACATTATCAAGGCAATATTATTTTGACAAAAAGCCCTGCTTTAGTATAATGAATTTATACAGCCCTATAATATTTGATGGAGGTAATAAGCATGAAAAGGACTTTATTGATTGTTACAGTTTTGTGTATCGGTATCATTTTTGCTGCAACAGCTTTTGCCCAGGAAAAGCCGGCAGCAGCACCGGATAAACCGGTGAAGATTGAGCGGCCTTTCAAGGCAAAGAAGGGCGGCGGTGAAGTCCTGAGGGTTGATGTGGCTGAGAATATTCTCGTTGTACAGGGAAAAAAAGGCGAAGAAATTTTTGACATCAAAAACGTAAAATGGAGAGTCTACAAAAACGCCGAGGAAGTAAAGGCCGGTGATTTTGTGGTCATCGCCTTTATAGATATGGATGGCAGGAAAGTCGCTAAAAGGATAATTAAAAGCAAAAAACCGGGCGAAAAAAGGACTGTTTTAAAGGAAAATGAATCAAAACCCTTGCCTGACGCATCAACAGCGCCGACAAAGAAATAATCATAATCACATTAAACAGGTCAATGTTATATGGACTGAATTGAAAAAAGCTGCTGGTTGATCAGGCTGCTGCGGCATATAGGACATTTGCCGGGTTTTGTCAGACGAGTTCTTTTTATAAAAGCAAAGCCGCACTTTTCGCATTGTGCCGGGACAACCGTGAGACGCTGATTGTTCTTGTTTAAGGTCTTGCGTATATGTTCGAGATGACTGCTTACATCCTTCTCCTGAATCCTGAGATATATAGATATATCCTTGGCTGATAAGGTATTTTCTTCAAGCAGGGAAACAATATATCTGCGTATTGTATTGTAACGTTCAACAGGTGTTGGCGGCTCTTTAATCTTCTTTATCATTTAAGCCTGTATTAAAATGCAATATCTTGTGGAGGCAAATACCGTAACATTTTTAATCCCCGCGGCAACAACTGCAGTGGATATCGAATATTCAGTTTAAAAGCCCTTATTGCTTCAATGCCTTTGCACGATATTGAATGTATGCGTCGCGCATAGCCACGTATGGGTCAATTGCGGCCCCTTTAAGGGTCTCGTAGTCCCCAATGTGAAAAGATGTGGTATTCACTGCTTCGTGGGCATAGATTCCTATATTCACCGGATTGATCCACTCCGAACCGCCGAGATATGTCGTTGGTTTAAGGGCCCAGTCACCGCCCCATCCAACAGAATCACGGGCACTGGAAGGGCCTAAAAACGGCCAGACGAAATAGAAACCATGACCGATACCATATTTGCCAAGTGTTTGCCCGAAGTCAGCATCACGACCCTTAATATTGAAACACTCTGTTGCACAGTCTCTCAATCCGCCGACACCGATTGTGGAGTTAATAAGCAATTTGGCCAGTTCAATCCCTGCGTACCCCGGCCTTCCTTGAAGAAAATTATTCAAAATACGAATGGGTGCCCTTATATTTTTATAGAAGTTACTGAACAAACCCCTGATGCCTTCCGGCAGAACATACTTATAGCCTGTTGCAACAGGCTTTAATGCCCAAAAGTAGACTTTATCATTAAAGTGATATATGGCTCTGTTCCATGGCTCCAGGGGATCGGCAACGTGAGGTCCTTCACCGCTGACCACTTGCTCCTCGGTAACATTGCCATATTCATCAGATGGCTCTTCCCTGGCTGCGGGCTTATTCGGCAATGCATCGTCTGCACTCTTTTCCACTATTTGTTGTTCTTCGGCAACACCTGCTTCCGGGCTCCGGGCAGGGCCTGCTGCATATACGGTCGAAAAACCTATAATTAAGTGGAACAGGAATATCAGGCAGGCCATTTTTTCAATGGGAAAATATATTATTTCAAAATACTGTATTAATCCCCGGCAATTCATTTTTTATCAACCTTCTTGCGCAAGGTCTCAAGCAGCGTTTCCGGGGGGTTGTTTCCGAGTATCTCCCGGAATTGGGTACGGTAGTTGCTGATCAGACTTACCCCTTCGATCACCACATCATATACCTTCCACGCATTGTCCTTTTTAATAACCCTGTAAAATATCGGTACCGGACCACTCTTTGTCATAATAACACTCTGGACCTCTATAGTAGTTTCGGAAAGAGGTACTTCCTTGGTGAAGTTTACCTGTTCATCGGTGTAGGCTGTAATTTTTTCGACATAAGCATCTTTAAGGATTGTCTTATATAACTCAACAAATTCTCTACGCTGTTCCGGGGTAAATTTGTTCCAGTTCAACCCCAGCGTCCTCTTTGAAAGCTCTACAAAATCAAAGAGCTTATCAGCGGCGGCAACAATCCTCTGCTCTTTCACTTTTTTGCCTGCCTCCCCCTTGAGCTTCGGATCGCGCATCACCTCGATAACACTGTTTACATTTGTCTTCACCGTATCGAGGGGGATACCTGCAAGTACATTGAGGGGAAGTATCAATATCATCAGAAGTATGATTTTATAAATCCGTTTTTTCAATATATCCTCCCTGGTTCTTTGGTGTTTTTTGTATTGTAGGGTCTTGTTCGGCTATTTCTTCGCATCCCCAAATGCATACTTGCCTATAAGATCTTCAATATCCGCCGGCACTGATGTCTGTGTTATGAATCCGCCCTGTTTAATCGGTTCCCCGGATCCGCCCGGTTCAATCTTTACATATTTATCACCGATAAGCCCCGAGGTCTTTATAGTTGCTGCTGCATCATCGTATACCTTCAGGCTTTTATTTACTGTCATTTCGACAACAGCCATCTGTTTATCCGTGTCAATATTAAGATTTTTAACGCTTCCAACTTCAAGTCCGTATACTTCAACTGCGCTGCCGACCCTTAAACCCGATGCCGAGACAAACCTGGCATAAAGTGTATACGTATCATCTCCAAATAAGGAAACCTTGCCAAGTTTCACCGTCATATAGCCCACACATATAATACCAATCACAACAAAAATACCAACAGCCGTTTCCATTGAATATTTTTTCATTAAACCCTACCTCCGGCATCGCATCGATACGTTGCGATAATTTCCTGTTTTGCTTCAGCTCTCTTGATAATCTGTTCAATCTCGTCGTCAGGATAGACCTCCGTTACTCCTGCATGTATATAGATATCGAAACATTCTCCGCTGCCTATTTTTGTCCCGGTCATACTTTCAATGCTCTCAAGAGTTCCCTGGCGCAAATTTTTAGCAAAACCGGCCACAAGTTCCATTGCCTCATCTGACGTTGTGTGAGGAAATACGGTAACTATCTGATCTCTGCTGTGGCGTGCGGAAAAACCTCCTATAGGATTAAATTGCCTGTTTGTAAACTCTCCAAGGAGCTTGAGGATTTCCAGTGATGCCTGATGTCCCAGTGCGGCGTCCAGCAAATTCAGCCGAACACTGAAAACAGCGGCTGAAACATTCGTTGTCGTGGCTGTACTTCCAAGCATCCCGGTATAATGCACCCTGAAAGCTTCTCTGGAAAGCAGACCCGTAAGCTCATCCTGAAACCCTTCCAGGCTGCGGAGAAACTCATCAATCAATGGTAGCTTCATTTTAGAAGCTTCACCATATGTCCCTTCAAAACCAACTCCTCCCTCCCAGAGTATAATAATTCGATCAGAGATAAAAAATACATCCGGGATATCATGGCTGATCATGACAGCGGTGAAGCCGAATTTTTTCCTGTAATGTGTAATCATGCTCAGGATCATGTTCTTCCTGATAGGGTCCTGACCGGTAGTCGGCTCGTCAAAAAGTACGATTTTCGGATCTGTCACCAGTGCCCTTGCCAGAGCTACCCGTTTCTGCATCCCGCCAGAGAGTTCCGAAGGATACTTCTTTAAGGCTTCGGTAAGTTCCAGGTCCTCAATCCTTTTCAATACCCGTTTTTCGATCTCTTTTTTGGTGAGGTCCGTGGTCTGACGCAGCGGAAATGCAACGTTATCAAAAACCGTCATGGAATCAAGGAGAGCATTGTTCTGGAACAGGTAGGAGATATTGCTTCTGTATGCTTCCTGTTCAGTCTTGCTCATCTTATCGATAGGCTTTCCCTGAAAATAAATGGCGCCTTCGTCAGGTTTGAGCAGTCCGATAATATGTTTAAGGAAGACGCTCTTTCCGGTTCCGCTCTTTCCGATAATTGTTGTTATCTGGTTTTCATAGATACTGGCATTGACATTGTTCAGTACAATCTTATCATTGAACTGCTTTGTAATGTTTCTGAATTCTATCAAAGGCACATTTTCCATAGCCGTTCCTACATAAGAAAAGAGGTTACTATATAATCAGCAATAAGTATCATCACACACGAGATCACCACAGCCGAGACAGTGGCAAGTCCCACGGCCTTCGCTCCGTAGCCGTCATTCCGCATATGGCAGAAATAGCCCTGGAAGCAGCATATGCATGAGACAATCACGGCAAAGACAAGGGCCTTTATAAAACCTCCCCTGACATCCACCATATTTATAGATGACTGGACCCGGTAAAAATATGTCCCTGCGTTCGTACCAAGCAGGAGAACCCCCGTAAAATATCCTCCCAGTATTCCAATCAGGTCAAAAAAGGATGTGAGCAAAGGGAAGCTTATGATTGAAGCAGCTACCCTCGGGCTGATAAGATAACGAACAGGATCGATCCGCATAGAATACAGGGCGTCAATTTGCTCAGATATACGCATAATGCCGATCTCTGCAGTCATGCCGGAACCTGCCCTTGCAGTAATCATAATGGCCGTCAGGACCGGGCCCAACTCCCTGATAAGGGACAGCGCTACAGCAGATCCGAGAGCCCCTACTGAGCCGAACTTCACCAGGGTGTAGAAGAGCTGCAGCCCCATTACCATACCGGTGAAAAGACCCACGAGCATAACAATCAGGGATGATCTGGCGCCGATATAATAAACCTGTTTTACTATCTCAATAAATTGCTTTTTACGGAAAATATTGAAAAAAGCCAGAGAGAAGAAAATAACCATTGCACCCATATTACCCAACAGACCTAAGGTCTTCTTGCCTGTATAAGGGAAAACGAGTGTTAAAGGGTTACTGCGCCACCGTGAACGTACTTCTGCCAAATATCCTCCGCTGTCTTTCTTTCTGAGTATCTAAATTAATTAAACATTTTAACCATAATCTTTCAATGGTGCAACTTTTTTTTACAAAATTTCCCCTGTGGTGAACTTTTCCTGAACCATCTTACCCTTATAATGCATTAGAACCTATTCCGGCTGAAGTCGGGGTACAGGCAGATCACCCCTCTTCGTACATAACCTCTTCTTCTCTTACCACTTCGCCCTTGACAAAGGTCAGGAGCTCCTGCAGCACAGGAAGCACATCCGTCCTGAACCTGCCGGCAACAAGAACATACATGATGTCATCGCCAATCTTCAGCTCCCCCTGGTTTATCCACGCCTTAATTTCCACTATGCCGTCTCTTTTTTTCATATCATTTATGCAGGATTCAAGTTTTTCTTTGTCAAAGGAAAGCTTCATACCTCTTACAGGTTTTCCGTTCTTTGCAGTCGCCCTGACTACACCGTTATGGGCAAGCATCATACCTAAAGATTCCGGATCTGCATGCGCCTTTATTTCGCGTATCCATTCATCTATCATATCGAACCTCCTTTAAATTTATGTAAATAAATCTTTTTTTACCTGTATGGCAATATTAAGAAGCATGGTAAGTATCAAAAAACCCACACCGTATATACCTATACTTATCATTATTTCAGGCAATGTCGGCAAATAACCCGATATTTCTCCCAGAGGCGAAGGGATAAAGCCTGTTACAATAAGACCTATCCCTTTTTCGATCCAGACTGAAATAATAATAGCGATACATGCTGCGATTATAACATGCTCATTTCCACTGGTTTTAGGGTTAACCAGGAAAAAGGCTGCTGCCCATGCAAGTATGATGGAAAACCACATACACAGGACAAGCAAATGCTGTCCTGACCGGCCAAACAGGATACCCTGAAAATATAGCACGTGCTCGGGAATATTGCTGTAAAAGACAGTAAACAACTCAACAAGAAAAAGAAATATATTTACGATCAGGGCATAGGTAACAATTTGCACCATTTTTCTAATCGCCTCCTGGCCGGCATCGAAGCCTGATTTCATTCTCATAATAATGCACACAAGGATGAGAAGCGCAGGGCCTGATGCAAAAGCTGATGCGAGGAATCTCGGGGCAAGGATTGCCGTTAACCAGAACGGGCGTGCTGCAAGCCCTGCATATATGAATGCCGTTATTGTATGTATGCTTATTGCCCACGGTATGGAAAGGATAATAAGGGGTTTTATCCACCGGGGCTGGGCTTCTGATTTACGCTCCGATTCAAGACACTGCCACCCGATAACAATATTCAGTATCAAATAAACGGACAGGACAATCATATCCCAGAAGAGTATTGACCGGGGCGAGGGATAAAAAAACACATTAAACACACGGGCAGGTTCACCAAGATCAACAAAAACAAAAAGTATGGCCATTATAACAGCAGATACTGCAAGAAATTCTCCCAGTACCGTGATGCTGCCGAATGCCTTGTAGTCATGAAAGTAATAGGGCAGTATTATGATTATTGCCGATGCTGCAACGCCTACGAGGAAAGTAAAGTTTGCAATATAGAGTCCCCATGAGACATTCCTTCCCATACCGGTTATGCCCAGACCGTATTTCAGCTGGAACAGATAGCAGATAAAACCTGCCAAGATGAAACCGGTGAAGACACTTATCCATGTCCAGTATTTTTTACTTCCTCTGAGCGCCTTCTCAATCATATAACCCCATATTTTCCATTAGGATAAGTATCGTGTCAAGTTGTCCCCGGCAAACACGCTTATTGCGCTCCGGCGGCGACCTTCGCTCGCTTTAGGCTCCGGGCTACGGTTTAATCGCGAAGGAAGTGCATGAGCGACAAAGACCGGGCTTCCTCGCTTCACGACGGTTTGCTCAGGATAACCCGACACCGTTCTAATAACATATTCCGGGATAACCTCCATTTATGCTCAGTCAAAATCAATCGTACTTCAAAATCCGCTTTATACATGTTTAAATCCGCATGAAGCAGGTTAACCTTCACAGTAAATAATATACAACAGGCTCGGTACCGAGGTGCGCCCTGCGCCGGATACTGTATCTACCGCTTAACAGTGTTTTCACAATTGACCGGGACACCCGGATATCCCCGAAAGTCAGTGCCTTCTGACTGCAAGCATCAACACATGCCGGTATAAGACCCTTTGACAGTCTCTCTTCGCAAAAATTGCACTTTTCAACAACACCTTTCATCCTCGTCGGAAAATCCTCGTTTATGCTTTTAATAAAGGTTCTGGGGTCTCTCCAGTTAAAACTCCGTGCGCCGTATGGACAGGCAGCCATACAATACCTGCACCCGATACACCGGTGATAATCCATCATAACAATCCCGTCGTCTCTCTTCCATGTCGCCTTTGTCGGGCATACCTTCACGCAGGGAGGATTCTCACAGTGGTTGCACAGGACAGGGACAGGAGCTTTCAGCAAAATCTCTCTCGTAAAAGCATGTGCCTGGTCCTGAAAGACCTCTTTGTACGGAGTGGTCCATATCCACTTGATCTCATCCTTAGGATTGCCGAAATCGGGTATATTGTGGACACGGTTACATGCATCAATACAATCCCTGCAATTATCCTTTTTCGAACATGAATCAACATCGACCACCATGGCCCATTTTTGTAATGTCAATTTTTCTGACGGCAAACCTTCTTTTGCAGACAAGGTTTTAGTCAAAAGATCTGCAAGAGGCTGGGCTGCCAATCCCGCAAAAGACAACCCGGCAAATTTCAGAAAACTTCTCCTATCCATCCTTCCTCTTTTGTTCGTAATGCACAGCTTCCTCGGCGAATGGTTTTAATATACGGTTTAATCCCGCTTAATACTGGACATAGTGTTGCCCATTCACTAAAGATTTCTGAGTAATTTAAACATGTTTCATTAAAGTTACTCAGTAACAAATCGCCCTGGAGGGGCGTGGTTCGCTATTCACTATTCACTATTCACTGCCTTCTCAGCATACGTCTTTGGCACATTATGGCAATCCCAGCAAACAGGTTTTACGCCTGCATAGTCATGGCATCTGTCGCAGAATTCAGCCTTGCTTGAATGACAGCCCATGCATGTACCTGCAAGGCTGATTACATGAGTTTTGCCGTCACCCCCTGTGTACGTTCGTTCACCTTTTCTTACTGCAACCTTTTTCCAGTAATTCAATAAATCCATGTGCTTTGCTTTCATATACCGTGTATCTTCTACACATTCTTTTGCATCTGCCGGAACCTTCAAGTCGGGCACATAACCTGCCTTTCCGGTAATGGCATTATACCAGAAAGGGGCCAGCATTATTATTAGAAATAAAATAATACCGGTGATTATCTTCCCTGTATCATACATAGATCTTCGTTCTTCGGCCTTTACTTTTCACTCCAGAGGTTCTCCCCGCAGATTTGTCGTCCTTTCTTTTTCCCCTTTCATAATAAGGGCGTTCCCCACAAGTTCATGGACACCGCAGACTTCCACGCCAGGTACCCAATATTCAAGGAGCGGCGGCAGGGAAGCCTTGTCTATTGCACACATACAGGCAAGCATATTTACGTCATGCTTCTCGCTTACATATTTTACAGCATTTGCCCTGGGGAAGCCTCCCCTTAATCTCATCTCAATATTCTCATCTGCGCCGAGGCCTGCTCCGCTTCCGCAGCAGAACGTCCGCTCCCTGATCGTGTTTTCCGGCATCTCGTAAAAAGCGTTACAGACATTGTTGATAACATATCTGGGCTCCTCAAAAAGACCCATACTCCTTGCAGGGTTGCACGAATCGTGAAAGGTGATCCTGTATTTGTCGTTCCGGCTCTTATCAAGTCTCAACTTATTGTTGTATATCAGGTCAGCAGTAAATTCCGCTATATGCACCATCTTGGCAGATTTTGCATTCCCGAACTTTGTCCCGGTAACCGGCGATTTCGGCTCTTCCATAAAACCTGCAGGGCCGTTAAATGTATCCATGTACTGATGAATCACTCTCCACATATGCCCACACTCACCGCCAAGGATCCATTTTACCTTTAATCTCTTTGCCTCCTCATAAATCTTGGCATTGAGCCTCTTTGCCAGTTCAGATGAGTGAAACAGGCCGAAATTGCCTCCTTCCGAGGCAAAAGCGCTCCAGGTGTAGTCAAGCCCTATTTCATGAAAAAGCATAAGGTAGCCCAGAAAGGTAAACCAGTGCGGACTGGCAAAATAATCGGCAGAAGGGGCAACAAAGAGGATTTCCGCCCCTTTTTTGTTGATCGGGGCTTCTATCGTAATCCCGGTTAAATCCTTCAACTCATCAAGGGCAAAATCAAATGTTTCTTTAAGCGCATGCGGCGGAACACCCAGATGGTTGCCTGTCCTGAACGAGTTCGATGCAGGTTCCACAACCCACTGTATATTACATCCCACAAGGTTCAGAAGCTCTCTTCCCATCATGGTAATCTCCGCCGTATCAATACCGTAGGGGCAGTAAACTGAACAGCGCCTGCATTCCGTACACTGGAAAAAATAGTAAAACCATTCTTTCAGCACCTCTTCCGTCAGGTCTCTTGCACCGGCAAGTCTTCCCAGGAACCTTCCTGCAACAGTGAAGTACCTCCGGTAGACAGACCGCAGGAGTTCTGCCCGGAGCACAGGCATGTTTTTCGGATCACCTGAGCCGATGAAGAAATGGCATTTATCGGCACAGGCCCCGCACCTGACACATATATCAAGGAAAAGTCTGAAAGATCGATGCTTTTTGAGAAGCTTTCCCATTCCTTCAATAATGATCTGTTGCCAGTTTTCCGGGAGCTTCCAGTCTATTTCGGCAGGCTGCCATTCACGCGGATTCGGAAGATCAAGGTATTCCTGATGTTTCAATGGGGCGCTGTAACAATACGTCCCTTTCCTGAACTGAATCTTCGGCTCTAGCCAGTTTTCTTCGTGAGCGGCATTATTTATATCTGCCAGCATTTCGTCAGGTTTCTTCAGTTTCTCTTCAGCCATTTCTTTCCCGCCTTTAGCCTCTTGTTTCTTGCCTCTTACCTCTTGTCTATCACCTGTCTTTATGTTCTATTGGCAGCCCCGCTTCTTTCATCGCTTCCCTGAAATCATCCTCCCATTCCTCGTAAGTATGCACTACCACAGGGTAATCCCAGGGATTGACATGCCTTTTCATGCGGCTGTCATTCTTCAGGTTTCTTGTGGGACTTAAAAAAACACCACCCATATGCATGAGTTTGCTGAAGGGAAAATAGGCAAAAAGAATGCTCACCAAAAAAAGATGCACGTAAAAGACAAGACCGGTTTCTTTCGGAATAACCGGGTGCAGGCCTACAATGCTCAGTGCAAATCTTTTTACCTCCATAATATCCACTTTATAAAAATACCTTAACAACATACCTGAAATACATATGCCGAAAACGAGCAAAAGGGCAAAATAATCAGCAGGGAGCGATATATAGCGAACATGAGGAGATGTTACTCTTCTGAAGAAAAGATATAAAAGTGCGGCAACAATGCATATATCAGTCATCAGCAGCGCCGGCAAGGCGATCTCAAAGACTCCGTCAGTCCTTTGAAGCCATGCTACGAATGACGGTATGGGCTCAAGAAAAAGCCTGAGATGTCTCATCAGGATCACCAGAAGCGACCAGTGAAAAACCAATCCTGCTATCCAGAGCAATTTGTTGCTGTTGAACAGGAGTTTCTGCCCTTCTTTCAAGTCCGCACAATCATTTCTGAAAAGTGAACGGAAAAAACATATCTCCATCGTCATGCGCCGTAATACCCCCCATCCGGTATATGGGCTTTCCGCGCTGCTTGCCTTGATCCAGGGGAGTGACTTCTCCTGTCCGCAAACCGTCGGAATAGAAAATGGAACAGGAGAGCGAGCCCATATGATAATACGATATATAAAACCGGCAATGAAGATGACAATCGCTGTATAAGGGATAATAATGCTGAAAAAATAATGCCATTGAAAGGAGCCAACCCCGAAAGATACGATAGATACAAGGATTATTATTGAAAGGAGGGAATATAGAACGCCCATGTTCATACTTATTAGATTATATACTGCAAAAGACATGTGTCAATCGTTTTTCAAACTGTTCTTTCGACTGACCCCGGGTTTATGAATCAATATATGTTTTACACTGCACAAGATATGAGATTGTCTTTGATATTTCATTCTGTTAAAATAGAATCTGTTTTAACTGAAACTACCTGGAGGGAAAGCGAAGATGGCCATACAGGCATCAACTGGTAACTGTATGTTTTGCAATGGTGTTTTTGCTGAAAACACAATGACAGGGCAAAGTAAACAATTAAATGCCAGGGAATCATGAAATAAAAGGAGGAATAACCATGGAAGGCGATAGGATTTCTTACCACGAGTCAGTCCGCAAAGTTTACGATAAGATTAAAAACGACAATATGAACAATATATGGGACAGATATGAAGCTCAGGGAATGGGCGGTAACCCTGACCAGAGATGTCCTTTCTGCCAGGGAGGGGTTCGGTGCGATCTCTGTTCAAACGGTCCCTGCAGGGCAGATGTGGCAAAAGACAAAAGGGGTGTCTGCGGCATCACCGGCGACGGCATGGCAATGCGCATGATGCTGCTGAGAAATGTAATGGGCGCTTCTACATACCATTACCACACCGAACAGACAATTAAAACATTGAGGGCTGCAATAAACGGCAGAGGGCCATTTGTTATTAAGGATCCGGAAAAATTAAGAACATTCGCAAAGAGATTTGATATACCCTCGGACCTTCTTCCTGACGACGAAATCGCAACGATGCTCTGCAATTACGTTGAAGCTGATTTTAACAGAAAATATGACGAACCGAGCTATATCGTGGAATCCCTTGCCCCGAAAGAACGCACAAACCTCTGGAGAAAGCTCGGCATAATGCCGGGCGGGATATACGGCGAGATGATGTTTGCCACAAGCTCGTGTCTCACAAACGTCGACGGGTATTATGCAAGCCTTGCACTTAAGGCAATGCGCCTTTCCATAGCCACGGCATATCAGAGCCAGATCGTAAACGAATACTGCCAGGACATTCTTTTCGGAATACCAAAGCCTCATAATATGCGCGTTGATCTGGGCGTTCTTGATCCTGATTATGTAAACGTCCTGCCAAACGGACATGAACCTTTTCTCGGCTTTACCATGGTGCAACTTGCAAGGAAACCTGAGTGGCAGGAAAAAGCCAGGGCTGTCGGCGCAAAGGGCATGCGGATAATCGCAAATATCGAAACAGGTCAGGAGATGATCCAGAGATGGGAGATGGATGATGTGTTCTACGGCTTCACCGGCAACTGGATCATGCAGGAGGCTATCTTTGCAAGCGGGTGCATAGACCTTTTTGCCTGCGACATGAACTGTTCCATGCCTGTTGACCCCTTATATGCCGAAAAATATAAATTCAAACTCATCCCGGTAAGCCAGCTTGTCGCCTTTGAGGGGGTAACGGACCGCATCAACTACGAGCCTGAAAAAGCCGAAGAACAAGCCGCGCAGCTTTTACAGATGGCCATAGACAATTTTAAAGAACGCACAGGCACGGTAGAACCTGTCAGGCAGCTGCCCATGAGAGAAGCAATAGTAGGCTTTTCAACGGAAAGTATCCTTGATGCCCTGGGAGGCACCCCGGAGCCGCTGTTAAAGGTAATTGTCAACGGGACTATCCGCGGTGTTGCAGGCCTTGTATCCTGCACATCTCTGCGCGATTCAGGCCAGGATGTTCATAGCGTCCGTATTGCAAAAGAGCTTATAAAACGGGACGTGCTTGTCCTCTCAATGGGTTGCGGTAATGCCGCCATGCAGGTCGCAGGTCTGTGCAGCCTGGAGGCGAAGGAGCTTGCAGGCAACGGGCTTAAGGCTGTATGCGAGCTTTTGAAAATCCCGCCTGTGTTGAGTTACGGTACATGCACAGACACCGGTCGCATAGCCGATCTTATTGCCGCAATATCTTATTCTCTGGGAGGGGTTCCAATATCCGACCTTCCTGTTGCAGCCGTTGCGCCTGAATATATGGAACAAAAGGCAACGATCGACGCGGTCTTTGCCATTGCCTTCGGGCTCTATACTTATGTTAATCCTGTCCCTACAGTAACAGGAGGTCCGAACCTCGTAAAACTCCTCACCGAAGATTGTAAACAGGTAACAGGCGGCGTCATGAGTGTTGAGCAAGATCCGGTTAAGGCAGTAGATGGGATAATGGCACACATTGAAGCAAACAGAAAGAAACTGAATATTTAAAACCATTATTGACAGACAGTTTACGGGCGACCCGGGTCATCCATAAACTGTCTGTTGCCCAAAACCCTCTGATTTATTTCAGGAAAACAGACTTAACTCAATTATCATCCGGCTTTTTCTGTGAAGTCTTCCAAATGCTACAGGAGAATTTGATCAGTTCCGCCAGTCTCAAGATTTGTTCATCTTCAAGGACATTATTTACTATCGCTTTTGCCGCCCCGATAAGCATGGCATTTGCCGCTGAACAATGCTCCTGGGAAATCAATATCACCGGTTTATTGACTGCATGGGCATATCCCGCTTCAAAGGCTGTGCCCGTATCATTATTGTCTACAAGAGCAATAATAACGTCACATTCTTCCAATAATCTTATGCACTCTATTTTAACACTCTCTGCCATTTGCATCTTTGTTTCTATATCGCCTTCAATTACAGGGGTATGCTCAAAGGGATCTATTATGATAATATTGTTGCTTAATTCATTCTGTGTTAAAGCAGCAGAAATCTTTTCCATGAACTGATTCTTAAACTCTCGCTGCTCATCGGTAAAACAGGGATGGGCAAAATATATTTTCATCGTTATCCTTGCCGGAGAGGGCGGCATTCTTCGTTATTCCTTAAGCCAAGGCTCTGAGGGCAATTATTTTTCTCACAAATCATTCCTCAGCGTATAAAGCTTTCGATGATTATATGCCATTCAGAAAGATTCAGTCAAAATATAAATACAGGCTGGATATGTTTGCTCCACCAACCAGGCTGCACATTGCCCGGTTTCCCAGAGGCAAGGATTACCGGGAGAAACGTGTCTCTTTTGTTATTGCCGGGACGATTTTTCTTTCACCTGCAAGCAGCGCAGCTGCGCGGTCTCCTGAAGGCGGGGATTACAGGCAAAAACCACACAACAGGAAATAAGCAATACCCCTGGCAGAAGCCGCGAATGTGACTTCAGGAAGACAGCTGCAACAAATACTTTATGACCTCCCCCATTTTAACGTATATTTACTTTTTTGTTACTCAATATAATTGAATTCAAAACCAGCTTAATGATGGTTTTTTGAAGCAAAAGACCAGCTTATGGTAACCGACAGATGCTATTTTGGGTAAAAGTCCCTTTATTGTCTTGTTTAAGCCTTACCGATTACAGTCATATCTATCAATGTACTTATTTATTTTTTCCTTTTTTTAATTTTAGTCTTAAGTTTTTTGCAACTCATCCGATAACCTTACAAAGGAACATTATGTCGATATCAGACTACCAGGTAAGCAATGTTATAAAAACCTACGTGAAGAACATGAAGGTTAAAGCAAAAGGTGTCGAAAAAGAACCTGCAAAAGATAACATGATACGTAAAGACAATGTTATGATATCTGACGCAGGTATGAAAAAGATGCTCTTTGACAGGATAGGTTCGCAAATGACGGAAAGATTGAAAGGATACGAGTAATATACTCAGGATACTGTGTATATTATAATGGCAAAAAAGGAGGTGTTTTATGAGGATTGATAAAGATGTAAAGACTAACTCACTCAATGAAACTGCAAGATCCGCTCAAGCTAAACTGCCAAAAGAGAATACAGTGGAAAAAAAGAATCTGCATGCATCCGACAAGGTTGAATTGTCAGGCAAAAATATAGATATAGCCAAGATTATTTCAAAAGTTAATGCATTGCCTTCAATAAGACAGGACAAGGTGGACAATATCAGGGATGCGATACAAAACGGCACCTACAATGTAGAAGGCAAACTCATAGCGAAGGACCTCCTCAAGAGCACCCTATTGGATGAAATACTTTGATTCCCTGCTTGCTTAATAAGCGGTTGTCACCATCTTCAGCAAGAACTTGCTGAAACAAACTGAATAAAAATAAATCATAAAACTGAAAAACTACAAACAGTTTTGTTCCGGTGAAATCAAGGCCGAATATCATAGCGAACTGGAGATAAGACCTGCAATACCTGTCCACATTTTTTCGTAAACTATCACTGTTAAAGTTTGTCAACATACACGCTGTTGCCTTATCTGGACTTTATGGTTTTTCAGGCAGAATGCTGCATGGGGATGGAATTTTTCACACTGGAACCTTGAAAACAATTTTTTTAACTGCACCCTCTTTATTACGATTTTTCAGCCCTACAACATGGCCATCGTGAGGATAAAATACGGCGAAGTATCCTTTTTTTAAAGTAATCAGATCTATTTTGCCTTCAAGTTTTTCGTAATCATTTTCTTCATTATATGTGCCGGTGATTTTGCATTCTTTTTTGTTGCAAATACCTATTTGTTCAATGCCGGCAACAACAATTTGTATATCTATATACCTCGTATGGCATTCTATGAATTTGCTTTTAATATCATTTGTTGTATATTCGACCATAAGCGCGTATACGCCTTGAGTAATATCAATTCTGCCAACATCAAAATCTGACAAATCATTGTTGTTTATAAAATTTAAAACAACTTTGAACAAAGGATGGATTGGTAAATATTTATGAAAATATGTTAAAGAATCGTAAATCACAGTTTCATTGTCCTTTAATTCAAATTCATTTTCAAGTAGAAAATATGAAAAGATTACTGAATACCAATTGAAATATTGTGCCTCTGAAATTGCTGCATGCATATTCATACAGACATGGCAAAATCAGTTTAAGGAGAACCAAAATAACCGTCCGGGGAGGAAGCAGTATGAACTTTTACAAAGATCATCACAAATTTTACAGCGGTATATATCTTCATGCAATAAAAATGTATCTGTCTATTCTTGATGAAAAAGGCGATATGAATCTTCCCCGTAACATACCGTTGACCGGCCAAATTAAATATCAGGAAAAACGATAAACTGATGCTCGGGTTTTATACTCAACGGCATTTAAAAATCTCTTATAATTATGCCGAAATTAGTGTATAATCTACAGGTAGGAATACGATGAGAATAGCCGAGGATATAACAAAGCTTATTGGAAATACGCCTCTCGTGAAGATTAACAAACTTACAAGAGGGCTTGACGCACGGATAGTTGCGAAACTTGAATTCTTCAATCCATGCGGCAGTGTAAAAGACAGGATCGGAGCAAACATGATAGAGGCCGCTGAGAAAGCAGGCATCTTAAACAGTGATACAACGATCGTCGAACCCACAAGCGGAAATACCGGCATTGCCCTTGCTTTCGTGTGTGCTGTTAAGGGATACCGATTGATTCTTACAATGCCGGAAACTATGAGTATGGAAAGGCGGAATATGCTGAAGGCATTCGGTGCTGAGCTTGTCTTGACACCCGGTCCGTTCGGCATGAGAGGGGCAATAGAAAAAGCTGAAGAAATTATAAATGAGAATCCCAGGGCTATCATGCTCCAGCAATTCAAGAACCCTGCAAACCCGGAAATACATATAAGAACAACAGCCGAGGAGATATGGCAGGACACGGATGGTCTTGCAGATGTTCTGGTTGCAGGTGTCGGGACAGGCGGGACCATTACAGGGATTGGTACGGCATTGAAGAAAAAAAAACCGTCTTTCAAGGTAGTGGCGGTTGAGCCTGAAGCATCGTCCGTGCTCTCGGGCGGCCAGCCCGGACCCCATAAAATACAGGGCATTGGCGCCGGTTTCATTCCCGATATCCTGGATAAAAATATCATAGACATAATTGTAAAGGTTTCCAATGAAAATGCCTTTGATACCGCACAAAGGCTCGCAAAAGAAGAGGGGATTTTCTGCGGCATATCCTCCGGTGCAGCAATGTGGGCAGCAATCAATATTGCAAAAAAAAAGGAATTTAAGGGTAAATTGATTGTTGTTATTGTGCCTGATCTTGGCGACAGGTATCTCTCAACAGAATTATTTGGTTCCTCCATAAAATAAAGGGTAAGGGGAATAATATTGAAGACAATTGACGAAATCAATGAAAAAATAAAAAACGGCAAGGTAGTTGTTGTAACTGCTGAAGAGATGATAGAGATTACTAAGGATAAGGGCACAAAAAAAGCATCAGAATATGTGGATATAGTAACAACCGGTACATTCGGACCCATGTGCAGCAGCGGCATGTTCATAAATGTAGGCCATGCAAAACCCAGGATAAAGATAGGCGGAGGAAAATGCCTCCTTAACGATGTGCCTGCCTACTGCGGAGTAGCAGCAGTAGATGTATATATAGGCGCTACCGCAATGCCGGACGATGACCCGAGAAATATGGTATATCCCGGTGCATTTAAGTACGGCGGCGGGCATGTAATAGAAGACTTTGTGAGCGGCAAGGATATACACCTTGTTGCAACAGCATACGGTACGGACTGTTACCCAAACAGAAAGATCGAAACATATATAAATAAGGACAATGTGAATGAAGCGTATCTCTACAACCCGAGGAATGCATACCAGAACTACAACGTTGCCGTAAACCTCACCAACAAGGTGATTTATACATACATGGGGATATTGAAACCGAAAATGCACAGCGCAAACTACTGCAGCGCAGGCCAGCTCTCTCCGCTTCTGAAAGACCCGATGTACAGAACCATCGGCATAGGTACAAGGATATTTTTTGGCGGCGGTATCGGCTATGTGGCATGGAGCGGAACACAGCATAATCCTGATGTGTCGAGGAGCCCCGATGGCCTGCCCAGGGCAGGCGCCGGAACGCTGGCAACTATCGGGGATACAAAACAGATGAGCAGCGACTTCCTGAAAGGTGCAAGTTTTATCGGTTACGGAGCAACCATGTTTATAGGTATAGGAATCCCTATTCCGATACTCGATGAAGAGATGGCCTATTTTACGTCCAGAAGCGATGAGGATTTCTGGGCGCAGGTTGTTGACTATGGCAACGATTATCCGAACAGGATACCTAAAAGTATTTGTGAAGTAAATTATGCTCAATTGAAGTCCGGTAAGATATTTGTTAACGGTAATGAAGTGCCGACGTTCCCGATCTCAAGCTATTCAAAAGCAAGGGAAATCTCCATGATTTTGAAGGATTGGATAGGCTCCGGCAAATTCCTCCTTACAAACCCGGTTGCGCCATTGCCCGGCGTTGAGTCCGGTATAAAAATGAATACACTTGAAGAAAGAATCCCGGAGGTATTTACAGACAGCTTGGAATAAACAAACAGCCAAGGGCACGGAAAAGACCCGGCTCACATATTATTGCTCACAGTTTATGGTTTTTTTATCAACCGCCGGCTATGAGCAATAAGTTATATAAAGCTATCTGCCAAAACAATTATGAACAAAAAAGCGATTTCACTGTTATCCGGCGGTCTGGACAGTGTCCTTTCAACCAGGGTCATAATGGAACAGGGCATAGAAGTCATAGCCCTCCATTTTACATCACCTTTCAGCAGCAAAAGGGAGAAGGAAAGGGGATTGCAGGCTGTCAGGGCAGTCAGCGAACTTGGTATAAGTTTGATACTCAAACATAAAGGGCCTGAGTTTATTGATGTTGTCAGGTCGCCGAGATATGGCTACGGCAAAAACATAAACCCATGTATTGATTGCAGAATATTTATGCTGCAAAAAACAAAGGAAATTATGGCAGAAGAACAGGCAGGTTTTGTTGTAACCGGGGAAGTTCTTGGCCAGAGGCCTATGTCGCAAAGAAGGGACACAATACGGATCATCGAAAAGGCCAGCGGCCTTGAGGGTCTAATAGTCAGACCCCTCTCGGCCATGCATTTTTTGCCTTCAATACCTGAACAGGAAGGAGTGCTGGACAGGGAAAAATTACTGGATTTTGCCGGCAGGTCAAGGACGCCGCAATACCGTCTTGCCGAGAAATACAACCTCACAGAGTTCGGCTCCCCCGGTGGAGGCTGCCTCCTTACTGATCCAATCTTTACGAAGAAACTCAAAGATCTTTTTGAATATGATAAGACATTTACCATGAAAGACTTGGAATTATTAAGCATCGGCAGACACTTCAGGCTGCGGACCGACACAAAACTCGTGGTCGGAAGGAACGAAATAGAGAACGATAGGCTTCTCTCCCTCTGGGAGAAACCTTATATATCCTTTCAACCTATTGGATTCAGGGGGCCCAGCGCTATTTTGAAGGGCAATATCGACGACGGGATTATAAATACGGTAGCAAATATTATGGGATATTACGGAAAGAATAAATCCACGATTATTTTAATAGAATCAAACAACGGTACATCAAACAGGCATACTGTAGAGAACGGCAACATAAAACCCGAAGGTTTATTGATAGGAGCATAACTGTAGACACAATGAAAATAACCGACGACCTGTATATATATCCCTGGACATCTTATCATGAAAATAACTGCAATACAGTTTTCATAGACAGTGAAGTGCCAACGCTCATCGACCCTGGGCACAGGCACCTTTTTAACCACGTTATCGAGGGTATTGTAAGGGACGGGAAAGCAATAGATCATGTAAAATGCATATTATGCACCCATAGCCACCCTGACCACATAGAGGCAATCACTTCATTCGACAAAGAAGTATTGAAAGGCATCAGCGAAGAAGAGTACAAATACTTAAATAACGGCGGCAAGGAGTTATTTCTTGCCGCAGGCTGCCCCATACCTCAGACACCTTTTAAATTATTCCTCAGCGAAGGTATGATCGACCTTGGAGGCAAAATCTTTCGGGTCATCCCCACCCCCGGTCATTCACCCGGTTCTATATGTCTTTATTGGGAAGAAAGAAAGGTACTCATTTCGGGAGATACAGTTTTCTACATGGGGGTAGGGAGAACAGATTTTCAAGGCGGCGATATCGATGCACTGGCAGATAGCGTTGAAAAACTGTCAAAACTCGAGGTGGAATACTTAATACCTGGACATGGCGAGATACTCAAGGGAGAAAAGGAAATAAGCAGGAATTTCAAGTTAATCCTGGGAGAATTCTTTGACAGATATTGATAAAGAACATGGGTTGACATTACTTCACGCTATGCATATAATGAAGCATATTTAATGTTAAATGGAGAAAAAATACCTTTGCCTAAAATACAAAGAATATATAGATATTGATAAAAGCCCATGTCCACATCCGGGTGACTACTGCCGTTACAGAACACAATGTATAATCCATGCACTGTGTATGGAAAATGAGGGCTGTAGGAAAATGAGGAGGAACAAATTTGAAAATACCAGATGAATATGTATGTGATCTATGCGGATTCATGTTTCTTTCCGGAGAAACCGTGAATATTTTTTGCCCCGAATGCGGGAGCAGCATGGTCGCAAAGGAAATAAGCTATGATGAGTTCCTTGACGAGGAGGCCTATAACTTCAGCACCAATATCATAATGAGATAGGTTGTACATAAATTAAGATACAGGATAAATTAACATCCAAATATTTGCCAAGTGAGTTTTAGCAAATATTTCTCTGGATTATGATTCGATTTGCTCTTTAAAAACATGTTTAAATATCTTTTAAAATATTATTATAACTGAATATATTCAGTATTATTTTGTTAAGTGAAATATTTCATTAAAAATTTGCCTTTTTAGTTCGCCTGCACATATAACTAAATTAACACCACATAAACAATACAAAATTATTGAGTTAACATTAATATAAACTCTTGTTGACAGATATCGCAAATTTATTGATATATATCTTTTTTTGTCTTGACATAAATTCTGATTAAAATATAAAATTACACTAATAAAATATTTCACAAACGATTAATTTTAAAGAGAGGTGCAAATGAAATTAGAAGGAAAAAATGCTGTAGTTACAGGTGGCGGAAGGGGTGTTGGGAGGGCTATCAGTATTGCCTTTGCACAGGAAGGTGCAAATGTTGTGGTAAACTACGCCTCCAATAGTAAAGCAGCTGATGAAGTGGTCGAGATAATTAAGGGTATGGGGAGGAAGGCGGTTGCTGTAAAGGGTGATGTTGCCCAGAAGGCAGATGCGGAAGCAATAATCAATACCTGCGCGGAGAACTTCGGCACAATACATATCCTTGTGAATAATGCAGGTGTATCAAAACCGGCAATGATGCACAAGATGTCGGTGGAGACCTGGGATGAGGTTGTCAATATCCAGATGAGGGGTCCCTGGCTCTGTGCTCAGGCAGCATCGAAATATTTTATGCAGCAGAATTACGGCAGGATAATAAATGTTACTTCTGTTGCCGGCATTGTAGGCACCATAGGACAGATAAATTACAGCGCTGCCAAAGGCGGGGTAGTTTCTATGACAAAATCAATGGCAAGGGAACTCGCTAAGTTTAATGTTACAGCAAATGTAATCTCTCTGGGCATTGTTACAACAGAAATGACCCATACAATCTCAACAGACGATAAGCTTAAAGAAATTTATACGAAAAGAATCCTCCTCGGTAAATATGCCGAGCCGGAAGATGTTGCTCCAGCCTTTGTATTTTTTGCTTCAGACGACTCACGCTACGTTACGGGGCAGCTCCTTTGCGTAGACGGCGGTTATGGAATGACGTAAGAAATAAGGAGGTGATATTCAATATTTAAAATATATTAGGAGGTGTTGTTATGGCAGATGTACCAAAGACAATTAAACAGTGGCAGATGGTTCAACCGACAGTCTACAACAGAGAAACAAAGGAAACTACACCGGGTAAATTGGAAGTGGCTGAAATACCTGTACCGGAATTAAAGGCAGGAGAAGTGTTGGTAGAGATTGCAGGCTGCGGCGTTTGTCACACAGACCTTGGGTATTTCTATGATGGTGTACCTACTGTCAGCAAACCACCGCTGGCGCTTGGCCATGAAATCGCAGGGACAGTTGTTGCAGGCGATCCTGCATGGATAGGAAAAGAAGTTATAATACCGGCGGTTATGCCATGCAGACAGTGCATACTTTGCAAAACAGGAAGAGGCAACAGATGCCTTGCGCAGAAAATGCCCGGCAACAGCATTGGAGTATACGGCGGATTCGCAACCCACATACCTGTACCTACAATTGACCTTTGCCTTGTAACCGATAAGAAGGGATATGCCCTTGAGCAGCTTGCAGTTATTGCAGACGCAGTAACCACACCGTATCAGGCGGCAAAAAGAGCTGATCTCCAGCCTGGAGATAATGTAATCATAATCGGCGCAACAGGCGGCGTAGGCGTATACATGGCTCAGACCGCAAAGGCCCTCGGCGCAAAGACTGTTATCGGTATTGCAAGAAATCCTGAGAAACTGAAAAGAGCCCTTGATTTCGGCTGCGATTTCGTTATCAGCACACTGGATAAAGACAACAAGACACTTGTGGGCGAATGGAGAAACATTTGCAAGTCAAATGGTCTTCCCAACACTGGCTGGAAGATTTTTGAGGTAACAGGCGCCAAGGCAGGACAGGATCTTGCCCTTGATCTGCTCTCTTTTGTAGGCAAGCTCATACTGGTCGGCTTCGGCATGGCAAAGAGCGAATATATGTTCTCAAAACTGATGGCCTTTGACGCAGAGGTTATAGGGACATGGGGCTGTCTGCCTGAGTATTACCCGATAGTGCTTGACATGGTTCTTGCCAAGAAAATAGTCATCGATCCATTTGTTGACGTAAGAAAAATGAGCACAATTGCAGCAACATTTGATGAGATACATAAAGCTGGCTCCCCTGCAAAGAGGGTTGTATTAACACCAGATTTTTAATTAAAAAAACAAAAAACTAAGAGGAGGAAAGTATGGCAGGTTTATTAGATTGGATGCCAAGAGAGCATGAAATGAAGGATCACAGCAGGCACAGCACACAGTGGTGGGGCACGGATGCTCCCTGTACTGTATATGAAAAAAGGCCTTTAAAAGATCCTAAGGGAAATGTAGTACCAGGTCTTTATGTTGCATGGATCAGGCTTAACAACCCGGCCCAGTTCAACTCCTATACCACAGACATGGTAAAGGGAGTAATTGCCGGTTTCGAGAATTCCTCAACTGATCGTGAAGTCGTAGCCACCGTTTTTACAGGCACAGGCGCAAACGCCTTCTGTACAGGCGGCAACACAAAAGAATATTCCGAATACTACAGCATGAGACCGGAAGAATACGGTTCATACATGGAACTTTTCAACAATATGGTTGATTCAATCCTTATGTGTAAGAAACCGGTTATCTGCCGTGTAAACGGAATGAGAGTCGCCGGTGGCCAGGAAATCGGTCTTGCATGCGACATCGCAGTATCCTCTGACCTTGCTATTTATGGTCAGGCAGGCCCCCGTCACGGTTCAGCACCAGTCGGCGGCTCCTCGGATTTCCTTCCGTGGTTCTTAAGCGCTGAAGATGCAATGTGGAACTGCGTAAGCTGTGAAATGTGGTCCGCATACAAAATGAAAGCAAAAAACCTCATCTCCAAGGCCATCCCTGTCCTGAAAGACGACAATGGCGTATGGGTAAGAAACCCTCAGGTCATTACAGACACCTTTGTTAAAGACGGCGAGATTGTCTATGGCGAAAACAAGGCCGGTCAGGAAGGAAAGGATGCAAGAGGATGGGTAGCTGACAAAATTAAGAAAGGCGAATATGACTTCTCCCTTCTTGACGCAGAAGTTGATAGAATAGTTTGGGTATTTGCAAATCTGTTCCCGGGCTGCCTGATGAAATCCATCGACGGCATCAGACAGAAAAAGAAATCCTTCTGGGATGCTATGAAGAACGACCACAGATACTGGCTGGCAACAAATATGATGGGCGAGGCCTTCCTTGGTTTCGGCGCATTCAACACCAAGAAGATCACAGGCGCAGACACCATCGACTTCATAAAGAACCGTCAGTTGATCGCTCAGGGCGCACTGAACAGCGAAGCCTATATGGCAGATGTTCTCGGTAAACCGCAGGCGAAGTAAAAAAAGAAACAAACTTAAGGGGGGTTTATCCCCCCTTTTTTTATTTTGGATTTAGTTTTGCAGATTCTGGATTTTAGAATCCTGAATTATTGAACCTTGATTTTCACAAAAGCGGGACAATCCGCAAATCGAAATCCGGAATACAAAATTAAAGCAAGGGAGAATAGCCATGGGTTTCAATAGTATTGTTTATGAAAAAAAGGATAAGTTTGCAAAGATAACGCTTAATACACCTCCTTCAAACTGGCTTACCATTTCTATGATGAAGGAAATCAACGAAGTCCTCGTTGAGGTAAAAAAAGATCAGACCGTACAGCTTCTCGTTTTCGATCATGCAGGAGAGAAGGCATTCTGTGACGGTGTAGATGTTGCGGATCACACAGAAGATAAAGTAGATGAAATGATAGATGTTTTCCATGGAATGTTCCGACACATGACAGAGATAGATGCTATTACTGTTGCTGTAGTAAACGGCAGGTCTCTGGGCGGCGGCTGCGAACTCTCAAGTTTTTGTGATATCGTCATTGCCTCTGAGAAGGCAAAGATCGGCCAGCCGGAGATTGCGGTAGGCGTGTTCCCGCCTGTTGCTGCAGCGCTGTTCCCGAAGATCATCGGTCTTAAAAAGACCTACGAGCTTCTTTTAACCGGCAGAAGTCTTACTGCGAAAGAGGCTGAGGCCATCGGCCTTGTAAATATCGTCCTCCCTGTTGAAAATTTCAAAGCTGAAGTTGATAAATATCTTAACGAATACCTGAACAAGAGCAGACCTGTCAGTATCTGGACAAAACGTGCCATCAAGGCAGGACTGGGCCTTAATTTCACAGATGCATTAAAAGCTTCGGAAATTATCTATATGCAGGGCTGTATGAAAACAGAAGACGCTGTGGAAGGTATTGGCGCCTTTATGGAAAAGAGAAAACCTGTCTGGAAGGATAAATAATTGTATGCTCTATGCATCAAAAGAAGAAATTCAAAACAGAATTGACAAACTAAAAATTTTAATGGAAAAGGCCTCTCTCGACGGGGCCTTTTTCCATTATAAGATAGACTATTATTACCTGTCAGGCACAATGCAGGATTCACTTCTCTTTGTGCCCCTCGAAGGTAAACCGGTCTTGTTCGTCAAGAGGGAAATATCAAGAGCACGCAGGGAGTCCCCCCTTGAAGAGATCGTTCCCATAAGGTCAGCGAAGGACATCCTCCTCCATATAAAACCTGCAAAGAAGATCGGGCTACAGCTTGATGTAATGCCCTATAACGATGTGATCAAATTCAAAGACCTGCTGGGTAAATGTGAGTTTGTGAATGTCTCTCCCCTCACAAAGGAACTGAGGAAGAGAAAATCACCCTTTGAAATAAAGATTATGGAAAGGGCTGCAGCAATACAAAAGAAGGTTTACCGCTATGTGCCGGAAGTGCTCAAAGAGGGTATTACAGAAATTGAACTGGGCGGACTACTTGAAGCATATGCGAAAAAACTCGGGCACGAAGGTCTGTTGCGTGTCCGGTCTATGAATTATGAAGCATATACATGGCATGTCATCAGCGGACGCACAGGAAGTATTGTAAGCCAGTCGGATTCTCCTATGGGAGGTTTGGGGCTCTCACCGGCTTTTCCTGTTGGCGCGAGTATGAAGAAGATTAAAAAAGGCGAACCCATACTCGTCGATTTTGGTATCTGTTATCATGGTTATCAAGCCGACCAGACAAGAATGTACGCTATAGGTTCAATGCCTGAACCTTTCGGCGGAGCCTTTGAGGCTTGCAGGGAAATACACTACCGTGTGCTTGATAAAGTACTTGAAGGCATGGCAAGTAATGAACTTTTCGAGTACTCGAAAAATCTCGCAGAAAAGCTTGGCTACGGGGATTATTACCTTGGTTACAAACCCCACAAGGTTAGATTCCTCGCTCACGGGATAGGTATTGAGCTGGCAGAATTCCCCTTTATCGCAGCAAGCCATACCTATCCGATAGAGGAAGGGGCAGTTTTTGCCATAGAACCTAAGATGGTCTTTCCCAGGAAAGGCGCCTGCGGCATTGAAAACACGGTCTTGATTGAAAATTCCCGCTACAGGATACTTACAGATAACGACGAATCAATCATGATTTTATGAAAATCCTCTTTTCCACAGGGTGTCTTTACTACCTTCCTATAAGAGATGTCTTTCATATTGCAGCAGAGGCAGGTTTTGACGGCTGCGATCTGGTGATTGACGGCAGGTTCAATAACGCTGAGTATATAAACACCGTAAAAGCATGTCTTGAAATACTACCCGTATACTCGGTACATGCCCCTTTTGCAAAGATAGACGCCTGGGGAACACACAAGGATGCCATCGTAAAGAGTGTTGAGGTTGCAAAAACACTGGGTGCACAGTTAGTTAATTTCCACCCGCCATCCTGGTTTTCCTTTGAACTTGGTTTTTTGAAATGGTTTAACAACACCATTGACTTTCAAGGAGAATTGGGCGGCTGTGATGTATACCTGACAATAGAGAATATGCCTCGAGTCGGAAAAAAACTGATGCTCGCTCCTTATGTTTTATATAATTACCGCGACCTCATATCTTTCGGCATTAAAAAAAACCTGTTTTTCGCCTTCGATACCACACACATAGCAACATGCGGCGACAACATCATTGTGGCCTTTCTCCATTATTTAAAGACAGAAAGGCTGAAAAATATCCATATAAGCGACAGCCAATCGTTCAAGAGCCATCTTTTTCTGGGCAGAGGGGATCTACCGATTGTGAAATTACTAAACACTATGACAAGATTGGATTATGACGGAATGGTAACGCTTGAACTCTCCCCTGATGAGTTTCCGAAGACAATGGAGTGGACAAAAAAACTGTTAAAATATCAATCGGCTTTTTTAAGATTGCATCTAAACAAGGATTAGGTTTAAAAAAAAGGATAAGTATGCCTAAAAAAACAATGTTTGTTTGTGAAGTATGCAGCTATGAAACATTTAAATGGATGGGTAAATGTCCCCGTTGCGCTTCCTGGGATACTATAAAAGAATACAAACCTGATAATGAAGAAGCCCGCATCATGGAAAAACCGGTAACGGTTTCAGATGAGGAGCTGCCGGAAGAGAGGATTGTCCTCGGTCTTGCCGAGATGGACAGGGTGCTTGGAGGTGGCCTTGTATTCGGGTCTTCCATACTGCTCGGGGGCGATCCCGGCATAGGTAAAACCACTGTATGCTTTGCTGTAGCCTCCCGTATGATTGAACTTGGATATGAAGTATTATATGTATCAGGCGAAGAATCCTTAAGACAATTGTCCTCCAGAAAAAGAAGGCTGGACATAAAAGACCCCTTTTCAATACTTACTACGAACCGGCTTGAAGATATACTGGGAGCACTGTCCGATAAAGCATATCGCCTTGTAATCATAGACTCAATTCAATCTGTTTATAATTCTATGCTCCCCATGCTTCCCGGGAGCATAGGCCAGATAAAAGATGTCTCTTCAAGACTGATCATGGAGATGAAGAAGAGTGAAACCACCCATATAATCATAGGCCATGTAACAAAAGAAGGGGCTATTGCCGGGCCTAAGGTGCTTGAACATATGGTTGATACAGTACTCTATTTTGAGGGTGACAAGATGCTGCCCTACAGGATGCTCAGGGCAATAAAAAACAGGTACGGGCCTGTTGACGAAGTGGGAATATTCCAGATGCGAAAAGACGGGCTTGTAAGTGTAGACAACCCTTCACAATTTTTTATTTCTGAAAGAGGGGATATCGGGGCCGGCAGTACGCTTTTTCCTCATATTACCGGTTCAAGACCTATACTGCTTGAGGTACAGTCCGTAATACCAAAAACAATGTTTTCTATTCCAAAAAGGGTGTCCCTCGGATACGATCCGAACAGGTTATTCATTATCATAGCGGTCATAGAAAAAGCCCTCGGTAAACCATTTTTTGACAGGGACGTCTATGTAAACATAACAGGCGGCCTTAAGGTAAATGAACCGGCTGTAGATCTTGCTGTCGCTGCATCAATCATTTCAAGCTATAAAGATGTGAGTATCGGCGCAGATACTGCATTGTTCGGAGAGATAGGCCTTACGGGCGAAATAAGGAAGGTCATGAGCATGGATATAAGGTTGAAAGAATGTGAAAGGCTGGGGATAAAGAAGGTCTTCTGCCCGAAAGGGGTGGAAAAGATCGGGGGGATAGAAATCGTCCCCTTGAAAAACGTCAAGGAACTTTATGAACATATTTCTAAGCATTCAGCAGAGTAGAAAAGCCAAAAAACTCCAAACTTAACGCTTAGAAAAAAATATATACTAAAACTTTCACACTATTTACAGTGCTTTTCCTTTCGGTCTTATTATGAGGACAGGACAGGGTGATTTTCTCAGAATCTTTTCAGCAACGCTCCCTATCAGAATATGCTCAATACCACTTCTTCCATGCGTTCCCATAACCACAAGATCGATGTTTTCTTCTTTTATATAATCTATAATTTCGACGAATGTGACACCCGTTTTAATGACTTTTTTCACCGGTGTATCAATCCCTTTTATTATCTTTTCAAAGTCTTTCTCTACCTCTTTTTCAATATTTTTCTCGACTAAAATAAGATTCTCAGGGGTAAGAAAAGATTCATAGGGGGTAAAATAATTCAGGTTAGGTATTACGTGGAAAAGATGGAGTTCTGCATCATATTTTTTTGCGACATTTGCAGCGTATTTGACAATATCATCTGTGAATTCGGAAAAATCTACCGGACAAACAATTTTCTTGAACATGTCAACCTCCATAATATTTTATTGTTTTTTTATATATGGTATTTTATGTTAAGTCAAATACTTTCTGTATCATTTGAAAACTGGCTTGACTAAACGTTAAATTGCTGTTATAGTTAAACATTATAAAGATATCTGATAAAAGACATGAATGCCCTTTTTGTGAATAAAAGGGCATTCTTTACATTTTGGGGTTAACATGAGCATAAAAAATTTCACCGAAATAAAACATCTTATTGATATCGGCATGGAGAAGGGGTACCTCACGCCTGACGAGATTAACGATTTTTTACCGCAAAATATATTTTCGCCTGAAGATATAGAGGATATATTCGATTTTCTTTCCGAATCAAATATAGATATAGTTGAAACAATAAAAGAGAAGATTGAGACAACTGAAGAAGAGTCGCAGGAGTGGGGAGAGGCAGATAAGTTTCCATCTGAAAGAACGGATAACATCATATGGGCATACTTAAAAGATATAGGCAGGGTATCTCTTCTGACCTCCGACGAAGAATATCTGATAGCAAAAAAGATAGAAGAAGGCGAAAAAAAGATAAGGAACCTTTTATTTGACCTGCCTCAGTCTGTTCAAGAGCTTCAGGAAATAGGGTCACAGCTTAAGAAAGAAACTATCAGCATTATTGATGTCATTAAAAATATTGATGAGATAAATTATACAAAAAAAGATGAAGAAAAATATAAGAAAAAGGCTATATCACTGATAAACAGCGTGAAGAGCCTCTTTGATAAAAAAGAGGAAGTACGAAAGAAATTACCGAAGGCCGATGAACAGAACATAAAACAATTAGAAAAAAAGCTAAATACTATTGACAGTAAAATTGAGGAAGCACTGGTCAACCTTAAATTGAATAAGAAAATCCTTGAAGAGGTCATAAGAAAGATCGGCAAGCAACAAAGATTTATGGATGAGCGTGAAGCACAAATCGTAAGATCCAAACTGATGGAGATAGGCGAGATAGAAAACGGTCTGAAAATTGTTAAAAACAGGCTTATCCAGGCAAATCTAAGACTTGTTATAAATATTGCAAAAAAATATTTGAATAGAGGCCTTTCTTTTCTCGACCTTATTCAGGAAGGGAATATGGGTCTCATGAAGGCTGCAGAAAAATATGACTATCAAAAAGGGTACAAGTTTTCTACATATTCGACATGGTGGATAAGACAGGCAATTACAAGGGCTATCGCTGATTATGCAAGAACGATCAGGGTTCCTGTCCACGTGCTTGAAACAATGAACAAAATTACCAAGGTTACCATATCGCTGTTTCAAGAACTCGGCAGAGAACCCAACCTTGATGAAATTTCCAACAAAGCCGGCCTTCCTCTCGAAAAGGTGAGAAAAATCATGAAGGTCTCTAATGAACCTATATCAATTGAAACCCCGATAGGAGATGATGAATCCAAGCTCGGCGATTTTATAGCCGATCCGAAATCGCCCTCGCCTTTTATGGAACTTGTAGGAATCTCTATGAAAGAAGAAATAGATAAAGTTCTGTCAACCCTTACACCAAGGGAAGAAAAGGTAATCAGGATGAGGCTCGGCATAGGGGAAAAGACCGACTACACTCTTGAAGAGGTTGGAGAGGTTTTCGGGCTGACAAGAGAGAGGATCAGGCAGATTGAGGCCAAGGCCTTGAGAAAACTGAAACACCCGTCAAGACGGAAACGGCTCGAAAGTTTCCTGGAGTAAATCTTTATAAAGGCAAGGACAGCTCATTTTCATCGAAAACTCAGCTTCCATCGTTTGATATCCTTTCCTCAGAGTACCGGAAGACTTCTACTATCGACATAAACAATGCCAATACAAGCGGTCCCATAATAAATCCTATAAAACCGAACAATTTTATACCGCCGAGTATGCTGAAAAAGATTACAAGGGTAGGCATTTGCACTTTGCCCTTAATAATAAGTGGTCTAAGGATGTTGTCTGCCATGCTTATCGCGAATATACCGACTATTATCAGAATAATGCCCTTCAGAAACAGACCTTGGAATAAAAGGTAACCTGCTATGGGACCCCATATTATGAATGTCCCCAGTAACGGGATAAATGAAGCAATAAATATCGTTATTCCCCATACAACAGGGGAACGTACTCCAAGGAGAGAAAGGGTAATGCCCCCGATGAGCCCTTGGGCTATCGCAACTGTAATACCCCCATAAATCGTTGATATAACGATGTCTCTTACCTGTTTTGTCAGTTTGTCCCTCTCTTTTTTTGAAAACGGCATATAGCTGCTGATTTTTTCCAGAAATACCGGACCGTCTTCAAGAAAAAAGAAAGTAGACAGCAACATAAAGACAAAATCCAACGCGGCAGTTGCAATATTGCCTAACCCGCTTTTAATAATACCGACAGATTCCTTTCCCAGTTGGGAAATATTGTTTGCAACAGCCTTTTGAAAATCTCCTTCTGACATATTGAATAATGATAATATGCTGTAAAAAATCCTTTTTATGCCTGGATGCTGGAGCATCTTGTCAATCACATCAAACTCGCCGGATTTTATATGCTCTATCATTGAATTTAATTCCTTGGTAAATAAATAAGAAAGATAAGAAAAGGGGCCAAAGATCAAAAGGAGTATCATACAAAGGGTAAAAAAAGAAGCTGCATATTTCCACTTAACTAACTTAAGTGAAAGGTTGTACATCGGATAAAATACAATTGACAGCACGATAGCCCATGCCACAGCAGACAAAAAAGGTGCTAAAATCCTGTAGCTTAAATAACCAAGGACAATAACAAGAAAAATTAAAACAATGTTGTAAAACCTATTTGTTGCTACGCCGCTTTCCCCTTCTCTTTGTCATACGCTTCTTTACCTGCTTCTATAGCTGATCCGATTATATTCTTCTCTTTTTCTATGAATTCCTTTCCTTTATCCACTGCAGAAGTTGCCTTACTTTTGGCCTGTTCAAAATATTCTTCTGTCCTTCTCCTGGCATCTTCCGCCAACTCTTTGATCATCTTTCGCGTTTCTTCGCCTGCTTTTGGAGCTACCAGCAACGCAATACCTGCGCCTACCAGTCCTCCCAAGAAAAATGAAAGGAGCATAGACCCAGCACTAAAATCTTTTCCTTCCTCTGCCATATGTTATTCCTCCTCTTTTTTAGGCTTTTGCCTTTTTATTTAAAATACCTCTTACCAAAACTTCTGTAGCAGCTTTTATCCCTGCTCTTAAACCTGTTACACAAAAAAATGAGGATGAGGCCGCACCGTTCACAAGCTTACTTACGTGCATAATATCCTTACCGACTTCTCTTACCGACGCTGAGAGGGTTCTTACATCTTCTGTAATAGCTGTTGTATTATCAGTCACATTTCTCAAACTTTTCAGACTCTTCCTTAGCTCCTCAAGCGTTGGGTTCAGGGTATCTTCCGTTGTCTTCAAAAATTCCTTTATTGCCTTTACTGTCCCTCTTACCTCAATCATAACATAAACAAAGACAAAGGCTGCTGCAACAATCGAGAGAGTTATTATACCAAAAAAAATGTTGCTCATAATGATTCCCCCATAAATATAATCCTTTTCACGTCCTTATTTAATTATAGCATTATCCTTAAATTTGTTAACCAAAAAAGTATGTGTTGCTAATTAATCTTTATGCCTTTCTCCGTAACACAAGCGAACCTGCTGCGCCGACAAGGGACACGATGGCGGAAAGGATAAATGCATACGTAAATGTTCCCGTTGTATCCTTAATCCACCCTGCAATTGCCGGACCTAATGCCTGCCCGATGCCAAAAAAAAGTGTGATAAAACCAAGCCCTGCAGGTGCAAGTCTGCCCCCGACTGCATCACCTGCAGCAGCAGCCATAATAGTGGGGATTGAAAAAGCAGATATTCCGAATACAAAAGCAGAGATATAAAAACCGGTTTCAACCTTATAAAAAGCGAAGACAAGATAAGACACTGCAAGGGTTATATAGGCAAGCATTGAACCATATCTTCTTCCAAGGGCATCGGATATACTTCCCCACACAATACCGCAAAAAATGCTGAAGACGCCAAGCACGGCAAATATCGCCCCTGAAGTTGACGCCGATATTCCGATTTCCTTTGTCAGATATGCGACAAAAAATGTAAGGTATATTATGTAAGAGAATCCGTACATGAAATAAACACAGCCGAGCTTCCATATCTCGGCTTCTCTGATAATATCCTTCCATGCAGAAAAGAGTGTAACTTTAGTCCCGCCCTTTTGCTCTTCATCTCCACCGTACATGGAAAGTCCCTTTTCTTTAGGGTTATTTCTTAAAAAAGTGTAACAGACAAAGGCAAGAATGAATACGGCAATCCCCATAAAAAACCATGCATATCTCCATCCATCCTGACCAAAATGTGAAATAACCGGCGGAATAATAACCCCTGACAGGAAGAGGCCGACGCCTATTCCTCCTGAAACTATACCGGTTGCAAGCCCCCTGTTCTTTGCAGCAAACCAGGCAGCAGGCAATGCCATAATAGGAACGTAACTGCTTCCGTTGCCTGCTCCTGCAAACAACCGCATAATAAAAGCAAACAGGAATGATTCGGAGAAACCTGTAAAAAACAGGGCTATACCTATAATAATAAGAGATACAAAAACAACCCTCCTCACCCCGAAACGGGCCGCAAGGAAACCGCCTATGATTGCAAGGGAAAGATAACCTATAAAATTTCCCGTTCCGATAAGGCCAATCTGGGTGTAATTAAGAGAGAGGCCCTCCTTCATGGACGGCAATATGACCGAATATGACATCCTCCCGAACCCATGGGCAAGAATTGTCACAAGGGTTCCTGTAAATGCAATAATCCACGCATAATGTATTCTTTTCATATGCCGGCACCTCCTTGCTTTTTTTGAATTTCACCTTGTCTATGTCAGCTTTCTTCTCTCAACTCTATCGTTTCAACCTTAACCTTTGCAAGACCTTTTTTATAAAAACCGAGTTTCTTTGCTGCGCCGGAAGAAACATCGATAATCCTCTCCACGGAAGACGGGTTGCGGTCACTGGGAAAAGGTCCCCTATCATTCACTCTAACAATGATTGAGCGGTTGTTTTCCAAATTGGTAACCTTGACATGAGTTGGCAGGGGCAGATATTTATGAGCCGCCGACAGCCATTGCGGATTGAAAACCTCGCCGTTGGCTGTCATACGGCCTCCTTTTTGCCTTACAGTCTCATAGCCATACCACGATGCTACGCCCGTTTCTTCATAAGAACCGGCTTGCTCAACAGACATGGGATAATATTTCCTGCCTTTAACCGTATAAGGCGCGTTTTTTACCCGGCCCCGGCGAATGGCCTCTTTAGGAGGCAGGCCGTCGATGCTGTCAATATCCTCGTTGACAAGTACCCAGTCAAGGGGTGCTTTTACTGCCGTGAAGGTAAAGGCCCCAATACTGTATATGATCTTCGTTGTTCCCGCAGTGAGATTATAGCTTCCTTTTACTACATAATAGGTGCCCTTGACAGTGCCCTTGACCACCTTGTATGGGACCGTAACAGCCCGGCAGCCGCAAAGAATAAGACATGAAAAGGTTATCAACAAAACAAGTATAAAATGTTGCTTAACCCTGAAGCTCCGCAAACCGGGCATTGATGTAATCATGATCATTATTAAAACATAGAGTATCATATTCATGTGTAGAATAAAATAATTCCGGATGATACAGCACAAACAATTATTTCAAAGCTTCTAACCATATTTTTCAGCCTTTTTCAGCAATATTGTTTATTTTTCTTGAATTAGGGTAAGATATGTCATATCTATTTATTTGGCGCATGCAGGAGAATACACTCCATAAATAATCGCCGCATAATGAATAAATTTTATTAAGGAATAAATGGAGAAAAAATAATGACAAAACATAGAATGACACTCATCACATTGGTCATGATAACACTCCTCTTTACAGCAAATATGGCCCATGCAACAGTCTATCTTGATATTTTCGGAAAGAGCTTTAAGAGAATAACAATAGGCATACCGCCTTTTAAAGGCGAAAATATAGACCGGTCGAGAATGGACATGAGCGAGCTTTTAAATAAAGATCTTGATATGTCCGGGTTTTTCATTGTAGCCCCGCAATCTTTAATGGACAAGGAGCTTACTGATGAAGGCATTGAAAAACAGGAAATAAAATTTAGCAATTGGAAATCGATCGGTATTGAACTGCTGTGCAAAGGGAAAATTCAGAAAATCAACGACGATCTGGTGCTCGAAGCATTTGTTTACGATACGCTCGACGGGGCTTTAATGCTTGCAAAACGCTATAAAACAAAGGCAGAAGATTGGAGAAAAATCGTTCATAGGCTGGCAGACGATATTATGCTCGCTATTACCGGCGAGAAAGGCATTATGAGTTCAAAAATAGTATTTACTTCGGGCGGCAAAAACCGGAAAGATATTTATATGGCTGATATTGACGGGTTTAACATTAAAAGGATGACAAATTACCGGAGCATCACATTATCTCCCTCGATATCCCCTAACGGCAGGTATCTGGCATACACTTCGTACAGAGAAGGCAAGCCCAACCTTTATATCATAGACATCGATAAAAACAAAGAGGCATATGTTGATCGGACAGAGGGGATGAAGACCGGAACAACATGGATAGGGAATACAATCTTCGGATACTCCCATACTTCGGGCAGGTATTCAACTATATATACACTCAATGTTGAAAATAAGGATAAAAATGTTGTGCAGAGAAACGACGGTATAACAACATCACCGTCTTTTACAACGGATGGTACAAAAATGGTATTTGTGTCCGATATGCACGGGTCCGCCCAGATTTTTATAAAAGATTTGCCTTCCGGCAGTCCAAAAAGACTTACATATTCTGGCACCTACAATACCTCACCGGTTTTATCGCCAAAGGGCGACCTGATCGCTTTTGTTGCAAAGTTTGAAGGGGCTTTTGAGATATGCACAATGAATCTTGATGGCTCAAATCAGCGTGTTTTGACAGTCGGCGGCATAAATGATTCTCCCCAGTTTTCACCCTGCGGAAGGTATATTATTTACTCGTCAAATAAAGGCGGGAGATATAATATATATTTGATGCTATTTAACGGTGAAAACAAGAAAATGCTGAAATTTACCGACGGTGAAGAGACACAACCCAAATTTGCACCGTAAACAAATACAGGTCCCATGGGATACATAAGACCTGTCCGTCAACACGATAAGGAGGCAGCATGAAATATTTAACAATTTTTTTCGCTTTTGTAATCTTAACAAGTTATGGATGCGCCCCAAAAGCAGTCCAGCTAACGCCGACAGAGCAGAAACAGGTCCAGGCACTCCAGAGAGGGGATGACATACTGAAAGACCGCGACAAAAAAACTGGCATCACCGAAGAAGAGCTTGCACAAAGAGATAAAGCAAGAGAATGGTCACTCGAAGAAATTAAAAAAAACGCTCCTTTCAAAGATATATATTTTGAATTTGACAGCTACATAATCAAATCAGATTACCTTCCAAAATTAAACGAGATCGGGAATTGGTTAAAAAAATACAAGAACATAAAAATAGCCGTTGAAGGACATTGCGACGAAAGAGGGACTATCGAATATAACCTTGCACTTGGCCAAAAAAGGGCTGAAGCAGTGAAGAATTATCTGGTCAACCTGGGCGTGGACGAAGCAAGCATCAAGACAATATCTTTCGGTAAGGAGATACCCATTGATTCAAGTCATGGAGAAGATGCTTGGGCAAAAAACAGGCGGACAAGTTTTAAAATTGATTAAAAGGGGTAGTTTATGAGAAAATCATTAAAAAATATTTTGGATTTTGAATGTTGGATGTCAGATTCGAACAAACAAAAAAAATCATTTCTTTCCTGCAAAACTTCACTTTTTGCCACTCATCCCCTTGCTTTATGTATCGTTTTTCTGGTGGCCCTTTTTCTATCCGGCTGTGTCTCAACAGACGAAATAACAATGCTGAAAAGCAACATAATTTCAATATCAAACGATCTTAATCAATTCAAGGGCGAAACGAATACCAAATTGTTCGCTATTGCAAAAGAGCAGGAAAGCTTGAGAAAACAGCTCATAAACGTGTCCACATCAGTTGAAAACAGAGATGATAAAAACCGGACATTATTAGGGAGGATTGAAGAACTGGACCATCAGCTTCAAACATACTGGAAAGACACCAAGGCAGAGATTAATGCATTAAAAACCGGGAACGTCAAGCCGCCGGCCATAGATCGGCCGACAGAGATACCCGCAAAAGAGATTGATCCGAAATATGAAACAACATACAAAGAAGCCTTTGATAAATTTCAGCAAGGTGCTTACGAAGAGGCAGCTGTCAAGTTTTCAGATTTTATCAATGTATATCCGGGGACACCCCTCATTTCAAATTCATACTACTGGCTGGGAGAAAGCTATCTGAATCTTAAAAACTATGAGAAAGCAATTGTCAACTTCCAGGAAGTGATTGATAAATACCCCAAGAGCGACAAGGCCCCAAGGGCGCTTCTATCGCAGGCAGAGGCTTTCAGCATTATTAAAGACTCGAAGAGTTCTAAAACCATCCTGAAAAAGGTCATAGAACTCTATCCGAAAACAGAAGAGGCTGCTATAGCAGAGAGAAAATTAAGAAACCTCGGCCTCAGGTAATTTTTCCTGATCTTCGTCCAGCTTTTCAAGAACTGTCATATCATAGTTTTTGTATCTTGAATAGCCTGTTCCGGCAGGGATTATTCTTCCCATAATCACATTTTCCTTCAGTCCTCTCAGGTAATCCACCCGCCCCTCTATTGCAGCCTGCGTGAGAACTTTAGTGGTATCCTGAAAGCTTGCTGCCGAGATAAAACTGTCCGTAATAAGAGATGCCTTTGTAATACCTAAGAACAGCGGCTCTGCTTTGGCAGGTTTTCCACCTGTCTCCAAAACCCGTTTGTTTTCCTCTTCAAATACCCACCATTCAACAGGCTCATCGATGATGAAATTCGTATCACCCACATCCCTTATCCTTACCCTCTTAAGCATCTGCCTTACAATAATTTCTATATGCTTATCGTTTATCTTCACGCCCTGCAGCTGATAAACCTCCTGGATCTCATCTACAAGATAACGGGCAAGGGCTTTAATGCCGAGTATACGGAGTACATCGTGAGGGCTCACAGGACCGTCCATCAACGGTTCCCCTGCATTAACATAATCCCCTTCATGAACAACTATATGTTTACCTCTCGGAATTATATACTTTATCGGTTCACCTCTCTCGGGCTTTACAAAGATCTCCCTTTTGCCCTTTGTGGTCTTACCGAAGTTTACAAAACCGTTTACTTCAGCTACCGTTGCATTTTCTTTCGGTCTTCTTGCCTCAAAGAGTTCTGCAACTCTCGGAAGACCGCCGGTAATATCCTTTGTCTTTGTTGTCTCCCGCGGTATTTTCGACACAACATCGCCTGCGTGGATTTCATCTCCTTCATTCACAATAATATGCGCTCCGATAGGTAAAATATAACGGGCAGGGCTTGTGCTGCCTGGTATATTAATCGTTTTACCCTTATCGTCCTTTATAGATATGCGTGGCCGCAAATCCTGATCCCTTGGCTCCATGACAACTCTGTATGAAAGCCCTGACATCTCATCTTTGCTCTCCTGCATCGTCACACCTTCAACAATATCCCCGAATTTGATTTTTCCGGATACCTCCGAAAGAATCGGAATTGTGTAAGGATCCCATTCGGCCAGAATCTGCCCTTCTTTAACATACTGTCCTTTTTCTTCCCCTGATTCACGAACCGGTGACCGAGAATCTACAGTGCTTCCATATACAAGCCTGGCTCCGTATATGACGGCATATCTTTCTCTTTCCCGTCCAGCTTCATCAACAATAGCAATCTCACCGTTTCTGTTCATAACAACAGGAACGCCTTCCCTGTTATTTACCACCTTTACATTTAATAACTTCACATACCCGTCATTTCTTGCTTCCAGGGTAGATTGTTCTACCCTTCGGGATGCCGCCCCACCGATATGGAATGTTCTCATCGTAAGCTGTGTCCCGGGCTCTCCGATAGACTGGGCGGCAACAATGCCTACCGCCTCGCCGATGCTTACAAGACGGCCTCGTGCAAGGTCTCTTCCGTAACAAAGCACACAGATGCCGCGCTTCGATCTGCAGGTTAGAGCGGAACGGATCTTTATCTTTTCAAAGCTGGCTTCCTCGATCTTTTTCAGGTGCTCTTCGCGAATCTCTTCATTTCTTCTTACTATAATCTCTCCGTCAGGATCTTTCAGATCTTCAAGCATAACTCTTCCAAGAACCCTCGTATCCAGACGTTCAATAACCTCACCACCTTCTATCAGTGAACCGACTTCTATTCCGTCAAAAGTACCGCAGTCATGTTCTGATACCACCACATCCTGTGAAGCATCAACAAGTCTCCTAGTGAGATATCCGGAATTTGCCGTCTTCAGGGCAGTATCGGCCAAGCCTTTCCGTGCGCCGTGGGTCGATATAAAGTACTGCTGAACGGTCAATCCTTCTCTAAAATTACTCGTAATCGGCGTCTCGATAATCTCGCCGGAAGGTGTTGCCATAAGTCCCCTCATGCCCGCAAGCTGCCTGATCTGCTGAGCGTTACCTCTTGCACCGGAATTTGCCATTATAAATATAGGGTTCAGACTGTTCTGATATTCTACCTTTCCCTCAGGGCTTATAACTTCTTCAGTACCAAGTTCCCTCATCAGCTCATCTGCAATTCTTTCGGTTACATCCGCCCATATATCGATAACCTTATTGTATCGCTCGCCGTCGGTAATCAGCCCTTCAGCATACTGTTTCTGAACAATGCGGACTTCATCGTATGCCTTTCCGATAAGCTCCTGTTTGTTGGCCGGGACTATCATATCATCTATCGAGATGGAAATACCGCCCATTGTGGCGTAATAAAAACCCAGATCTTTCAATCTGTCTGAAAGGATTACCGTACCCTTTTCCCCGGCTACCCGGTAACATTTATCAACAAGCTGGGCTATTGTTTTCTTGTCCATAACCTTATTGATCAATTCAAACATTTCGTTCATGATCAATGTTCGCTGGTCTGTATTCAGTTCCATAAGGGCATTTTCAACAACACCCCTCAGTATGACCCTGCCGACGGTTGTATCAACAAGCTTTCCTCCGTCCAGCCTTACCTTTATCCTTGCGTGTAAATCCATTTCCCCGCAATCATAGGCAATGTTCACCTCTTCGGGGTCGGAAAATTCCATTCCTTCGCCTTTTACATACTTTCTTTCGATCGTTAAATAGTAAAGACCGAGTACGATATCCTGCGTTGGGACGATAATAGGCTTCCCATTTGCAGGTGAAAGGATATTGTTCGTTGACATCATCAGTACCCGAGCCTCAGTCTGGGCCTCAATTGAAAGTGGGACATGAACCGCCATCTGGTCTCCGTCAAAATCAGCATTATAGGCTGTACATACAAGAGGATGCAACTGGATTGCCTTTCCGTCAATAAGTTGCGGTTCAAAGGCTTGAATACCGAGCCGGTGCAACGTCGGAGCCCTGTTTAAGAGCACAGGATGTTCCTTTATCGCCTCTTCAAGGACATCCCAGACCTCGGGCCTCTCCTTTTCAACAATCTTTTTTGCGTTCTTAATTGTTGTAGCGAATCCTTTCTTTATCAATCCGTTGTACACAAAGGGCTTGAAAAGCTCCAAAGCCATGGATTTAGGGAGACCACACTGGTGGAGCCTCAAGTGGGGGCCTACTACAATAACAGACCTGCCGGAGTAGTCCACCCTCTTCCCAAGGAGGTTCTGACGAAATCTTCCCTGTTTACCTCTGAGCATATCACTCAAAGACTTAAGAGGTCTCTTGCTTGCACCTGTGACAACACGTCCACGCTTTGAGTTGTCAAAAAGCGCATCCACTGCCTCCTGCAGCATCCTTTTTTCGTTCCGTATAATAATTTCCGGCGCGTTCAGCTCCATCAATCTTTTCAGTCTGTTGTTCCTGTTTATCACCCTTCTGTAAAGGTCATTCAGGTCTGAAGTTGCAAACCTTCCGCCGTCCAGGGGAACAAGAGGTCTAAGCTCCGGTGGAAGCACAGGGACAATATCGAGTATCATCCATTCAGGCTTTACTTTTGAAACCCTGAATGCATCGACCACCTTAAGTCTTCTCGCAAGCTTCTTCTTCTTTGCCTCGCTTGCCGTGTCACGCATTTCAATCCTGAGTACTTTAGTAAGTTCCTCTATATCTATCTTCTTCAGACATTCCCGCATTGCCTCGGCACCTATGCCGCCTACAAATGTATCACCATACTTTCCCTTTGCCTCTATATATTTCTCCTCATTCATCAATTCACAAAATTCATATGGAGATGAACCGGGTTCTATAACAATATACATCTCAAAATAGAGAACTCTTTCAACTTCCTTTATTGTCAGCTCAAGTAAGGTTCCGATTTTACTCGGCATACTCTTCAAAAACCAGATATGTGCAACAGGACATGCAAGCTTTATATGCCCCATTCTTTCTCTTCTCACCTTCGACTGAATGACTTCTACCCCACACTTTTCACAAATAATGCCTCTGTGTTTCATTCTCTTATACTTTCCGCAGATACACTCATAATCCTTTACAGGACCGAATATTTTAGCGCAGAACAATCCGTCCTTCTCCGGCTTAAAAGTCCGGTAATTGATTGTCTCAGGCTTTTTTACCTCGCCACAGGACCATTTTTCAATGATTTCCGGAGATGCAAGTGATAACTTGATAGCTGCATATCCCAAGGGGTCTTTCTGTTTTTCAAAAACTTTAAAGTAATCTTCCAATCTTATACCTCCGTATAAAACGGTTTTGAATCCTTAATTATGAATTTTGAATTATTATCTTAAAAAATTCAACATTCATAATTAAGGATTCAACGCTGTCCTTATTGTTCTTCTCTAACGAGATCTACGTGTATGCATAAACTCTCCAGCTCTTTTACCAATACATTAAAAGATTCCGGGAGATTCGGCTCAAGCACGTCTTCACCCTTTACAATAGCTTCATAAGCCCTTATCCTGCCATTTACATCGTCAGATTTAATTGTGAGGAACTCCTGTAAAGAATAAGAAGCCCCATACGCCTCCAGAGCCCAAACTTCCATTTCTCCGAGGCGCTGCCCGCCAAATTGCGCCTTTCCGCCGAGGGGCTGCTGAGTAACAAGAGAATAAGGTCCTATGGAACGGGCATGAATTTTGTCGTCAACAAGATGGTGGAGCTTCAAAAAGTACATGTTGCCTATAGTAACCTTGTGA
>Ga0351942_1066_pt1 | contig 55332 bp, 43 predicted proteins | sample TotcelT113001N10_FD_206838 | JGI IMG/M metagenome (GOLD analysis project Ga0351942, IMG submission 206838) | Enriched cells from coal bed in the Powder River Basin, Montana, United States - Total cells T11 rep2 HSBNCT.T11.300.1.N10 ... | reverse complement strand
ATTCCCGGATTTGATCATCTCCGATGTCATGATGCCCAAGATGGACGGCTTTGAACTGAAAGAGGTGATGCGGGAAGAACCCGAACTGCACTTGGTGCCTTTTATCTTTCTGACTTCGAAAAGTGACGAGAAGGATCGCCTTTACGGGCTGATGACGGGAGCAGACGACTATCTGGTCAAACCCTTCGATGTCGATGTGCTGATCAAACGCGTGCGGATGCTGATCGATCGGTCCCGCGTTTACCGGGAAGATTCGCTGGCGGTCTTTTCGAAGGAAATCAATGCGATTTTCGTCCCGGACGAATTACCGGCGATTGAGGGCTATGATCTTTTTTGCAAGATTAAGCCGGCGACGATGGGCGGTGGTGATTTCATTGATATCGTCAGGATTGACGACGAGAGTTTTATGGTGCTTCAGGGCGATGTCATGGGCAAGGGGATCAAGGCCAAGTTTTTTGCCTATGCATTTAGTGGCTATTTCAGAGGCTTGATTCACGCCGCGTTGTCCTTTAATCTTAATTTTTCTCCGGCGCAACTGGTCAATCGTTTTTCGGCGATGGTTGACAGCGACCCGTTCTTGCAGGATATTTTCATCACGTTTTTCCTGTTCAACCTGAACACAAGGGAAGCTACGTTGACTTGTTGCAACGCCGGCTACATGCCGGGACGATTGATCAATCAACGCACGCAAGACATCGTCGAATTGAACGTCGGAGGTGGCATCCCCGGATTCTATGCTGGTGAGTACGAGGAACAGAAGATTGAACTGACACCCGGCGACACGTTGGTTCTTTGTTCGGACGGTGTCGACGAAGCGAAGAACATCGATGGTGAAATGCTCGGGAACGATCGTCTAGCACAGTTTCTGCGTGAACGTGAAGAATCAACGGCCTGTGTGCTGGGCGATGCGATCTGCAAGCTTGTCGACGACCACATGCGAAAGGCTCTGCAGTACGATGACATTTCGATTTCCGTGTTTAAGAAACTCTAATCATTGACCCTGCAGTTTTTATCATGGCTATTGAATCGCGCATTGAGAATCAAGTCGAAGTTCTGAGCTTTCGGGGGACATTGAACGCACAGAACGTGTCCGAAGTCAAATCTCACATTGAGAAAATCCTGGCCGGAAACCGCCGTATCGCGGTACTGGATCTGGAGAACCTCGAAGAAATCGATAGCTCCGGCATCGGGGCCATTGTCTCGTTACTGAAGCGAATGCGCATGCAAAAACGGGATGTCCGCATTTTTCGCCTGCGCGGAACCGTGAAGAAGCTGTTCGAGTTGCTTCGCATTGACAAGAGCATGGAGGTCTTTGAGGACTGGCAAAAGGCGACTCTTCTTTGATCTGGCGTCGCTCACCACGCGATCAGTCAGCATGCGGATGGCGGAGGACACCAAGCCGAGCGGTCCCCGCGCGATGGCCAGATCCCTCCATCGCTACGGGCCAACCGCGACGGTATTTGATCGTAACGCGATGAAATGTGGGAGTACTTCGCAAGGCGATAATCATGGCTCCGTCGCGAGCAAGTCATGCTCGCCCCCCCCATGAGTCTAGCTGCCTGCGATGGGCCGCCCGCGGTCAGGTGGTCAGAATGTATGGTCAGAATGTATGGTCAGAATGTATGGTCAGGAGGCTGGTCAGGAGGCTGGGGATTCCTCTAGCGGCATACCGAGGATACAATAGGCAGGCCATACGAAGAACTGCGCACTCCTGGGGGGGTTCCAAATGAAGGCGACACCAGCGAGGGATGATCGCGCGGCCGACGAAAAACGCCGCGTCTTGATTGCTGATGACGATCCTGTTACGCTCCGCGCCCTCGGTCATTATCTGACGATGGCCGGTTACGACACGGTGATGGCTGCGGACGGTCGGGAAGCGATCCAGCAGTTGGGCGAAGAGATCAACACGGCGTTGTTCGATTTGGAAATGCCGCACGTCTCGGGACTGGATTGCCTGCGTTATGTGCGGAAAAACCATCGCGACATCAGCGTGATCATGATCTCGGGCAGAGGCGGTCTCCAGGACGCGGTGGCTGCGATGAAGGAAGGCGCCTTTGATTACATCACCAAGCCGTTCAACCGCGATGAACTGTTGGCCCGCGTGAATCAAGCCTGTCGAGCGACAAAACTGGCCCGCGACAACGCGGGGCTGCGCGCCGTCGTCGCGCCCGCTGCGCCCTCCTTCGACTTCATCGCACGCTCGCCGCTGGCCCGCCAGATGCTGCGGCAAGTCACCAAGGCGGCGAAGTTGGATTCCACGGTCATGTTGACCGGCGAGAGCGGCACGGGCAAGACCATCATCGCACGGATGATCCATCAGGCAGGAACGCGCGCCGCTGGGCCCTTCGTCACCGTCAACTGCGCTTCGCTGCCGCGGGATTTGGTGGAAGCCGAGTTGTTCGGCCACACCAAGGGGGCTTTTACCGGCGCGGTCAACGATCGGCCGGGACGCGCGGAAATCGCTGACGGCGGGACGTTGTTCTTGGACGAGATCGGCGACATGCCGTTGGAACTGCAGCCCAAGCTGCTGACCTTCTTGCAGGATCGCACATTTCAACGCATCGGCAGTAACAGGGTGTACACGGTCGACGTTCGGTTGATCGCGGCCACGCACCAGGATCTGGCCGAAATGTGCCGCGAGAGACGGTTCCGCGAGGATCTGTATTTCCGGCTGAATGTCATCTCTTTGCGCGTCCCCACACTCCGCGAACGCGTGGAAGATATCCCGGAATTGGCGCGGCAAACCCTGCAACGGATCGGCCGCCATCGCGGCCAGCCTTCCTTGACGCTCGATGCGACGGCCGAGGCAGCGCTGCTGCGGCACCCTTGGCGTGGCAATGTCCGAGAACTGGAAAACCTCCTGGAACGGGCTTCGGCATTCTGCGAGGATGAGATCATTCGGATCGAGGACTTGATGCTCCCCGACGCGATGCTCCCCGACACCCTGGACGACAGCACGCCGACGGTGCCGATGCCGGGCGGAGGCACGCTCGACGAATTGGAGAAGCAAGCGATCCTGAATACCTTAGAGGCTGTCGGCGGCAACAAGGCCGAAGCGGCTCGGCGGCTGGGGATCAGCGAGAAGAGCATCTACAACAAGATGAAGCGTTTCGGACTCAGCTAGGGATCGCTCCGCAGGGCATCCTACGGGCCTCCGCGGCGTTTGCTGGCCGTGCTTGGCCAGCCCAAAGCTCGGCGTCCTTGATCGCGCCTTGTATTTCAGGCTCGGGTTCGCCCCTCTGTGTTCCCCGCGCTGGTTTGTGTTAGAATGGGGTTCGGGACTGTATCTTGTCTCCGCCTGCAGCGGCTGGTCGCTGCAGACATGCAACTCGGACTCGATCCAAGGAGCTGCCGATGAACTGGTTTCCCAAACGCACCGTGGTCGTCCCTGTGGACTTTTCCGACGATTCGCTGGCGGCTGTCGAGACGGCCCTGGAGTTGGTCGCCGAGCCATCGGGAGTCCGCGTGGTGCATGTGCTGCCCGAGGCGGCGATGATGGACCCTGATCCAGTTTGGATCGAGATCGACAACGCGAACCGCGCGGAGCGGACCACCGAGGTTCTGCGGCAGCGTCTGTCGGGCGAAAAGTACGAGCAGGTCCAGATCGAAATCGAGTTCGGTGATCCGGGCTATCGCATTGCGGACTTTGCCCAACGCGTGGCCGCCGAGTTGATTGTGATCCCGTCGCACGGCCGCACGGGCTTGGGACGTATGCTGCTGGGCTCCGTGGCCGAACGGGTGATTCGCCTGTCTCACTGCCCGGTGCTGGTCCTGCGGAAATGACACCCGAGCCCATGCCCCTGCCTCGACCGCCCGCCGGTTCGACAGGAGGAGTTCGCCTGTGAGCCGTCACATGCTGGGACGCCCGATGGAGGTTCTGTTGATCGAAGACGGGCTGTTAGACGCGCGGCTGACGATCGCCGCGCTGAAAAAAAGCGGCCTGCTCCACCGCCTGACGCTGCTCCGCGACGGGCAGGAGGGCCTCGAGTTCCTGCGGCGCGTCGGCAAGTTCGCTCGCGCACCTCGTCCCGACCTGATCCTGTTGGATCTGCTCCTGCCCAAGAAAAACGGCTTCGATGTGCTGGCGGAGGTCCGCTTGGACGAGGACCTGCGAGAGATTCCCGTGGTGATCCTGACCGCCGCCGATGACGAAGGGTTTCCGGCACGCGCAGAACAGTACGCGGTCAAGCACTTCATCAAGAAGCCCGTGAACTTTGACAAGTTCCTCGACGCCGTCAAGAAGCTCCGCAGCTACTGGCACGACGACCTGATTTTGCCTTCGCTGGACTAACGAAGACCTAGCGGCTCAACTGGGCCAACGCGATGATCGCCCGTTTGGCCGCGTCCGCACTGCCGAGCTTCTCGATCAGCTTCTTGGCTTCGAGCAACGCCGACAGGGAGATCTGATCGTCGTCCGCCGCTTTCGCGGTTGGTGCGGTTGTCTCGGGTTCTGCGGTGGATTCGGCCGCTTTCTTGCCCCGTTTCTTGATGCCCATCTGGAACTTGATGTTGCTGACGTACTTTGGCGCGACATCGATCCCCTGGGCCTTCAACGCCTCGGAAACGGCCATTGGCAGGGCGCCACGATGCTGCTTGAGGTAGTCCTTGACCGCTTGGGTCTTGTTCGCTGGCGACAGATCACCGCTCCCAAGTTCGAATTTTCCAGCGTTGGTTTTCTTTGACTTTGCCATGATTTTACTCTTGTTATGGGGGGAAGGGAAAGGGGATATTTGCCCCTAAGTCTAATTTGCGGGGACAAGGCAAGCAACCGCCCTTCGAGATAAAACAGCCCTTCTGGTAGATTCGGCGGGCGAGTCTCCCCGTGGTGTCACGTCGACGTGGGAATGGAAAACGATCGGCTTCATCGTGATTTCATCGGAAAATCACCCGTTCTTCATACGTTCTTAATATCCGCATGGTCACATACTCTCCCATCAGGGCCGCAGGTGGGACGAGGGAAGGGAAGTGCGGGCGGTGAGTGGCTTGCGGTGGACCGCCGCCGCGTCGAAAATGAACCCAAGATTGGGATCGGACCGTTGCTCTGGCGAGGAACCAGGAAAAGACCGGGCGAGGCCGCAAGGAACAACACGCATGTCCAAGGTATTGATCATCGAAGACGACCGAGCCCTGGTCGAGGTCTTGGCTTACAATCTGCGCCAAGCCGGATACGACGTGGAAGCGGCCTACGACGGGATGGATGGCTTGACGCAGACACGACTCAAGTCGCCCGATATCGTGGTGCTCGATCTGATGCTGCCGGTCATGGACGGAATCGAAGTCTGTCGACGGCTGCGGAGCGATCCGCACACCAGCGAGACGTTGGTCCTGATGCTGACCGCCAAGACCGAGGAAGCGGACCAACTGGTCGGGTTTTCCGTCGGCGCGGACGACTACGTCACCAAGCCGTACAGCACACGGTTGTTGCTGGAACGTATCCGCGCTTTGGAACGTCGCCGCCGCTCGGGCGCGGTCTCCGATGCGGACATCGTCAGCTTGTCGGGCGTCACCGTCGACCGCCGCCGCCACCAGGCGTCCGTGGCAGGCCGCGTGCTGAATCTGACGCGAAGCGAATTCCGCCTGCTCGAAACCCTGGTCCGCCAGCCCGGTCGGGCATTCAACCGAACGGAATTGATCAACGCAGCCTTGGGAGAGGACACGATTGTGTTGGAGCGGACGATCGACGTTCACATCCGGGCCATTCGCCGCAAGCTGGGAGAGGCCGCCGACGTGGTGGAAACCGTCCGCGGCGTGGGATACCGCTTTCGCGATCCCAATTCGCCCGCCCAGGAATCGACGGAAGAAGATCCTTGGTGAGGCGGCTTTCCGCCGCCAAGTGGGGCAGGCACCGTGCTGGTCTTTCCTGTCGGACAGGCGGGCAACCTGACTGAGCGAGCTGGATGACGAATCCGGGCTGGCGCGCCTCCTAGCCGTCCACGTCCCTACGGGCCCGTCCAGACGACATTTCGCGCCGCTGGTCCACCGTCGGTTGGCCGGCGATTGAAGAACGTGTCGTGGTAGGGAGCGTTGGCGTCGACCCACGTGACCAGGGTCAGCCACTGGTCCGGCGACAGCTGAACCTCGCGGCGATGCAATTCGTCGTCCAGCAGCACGCGCACCAAAGGACTCTTGTGCGAGCCGAATTCCAGCGGCCGGGTCACGGCCGCGTTGCTGAAGCGATTCGACACGGAGACCAGCATCCTGGCGGTTGCCGCCGGCTTGACGTGGATCGCGTCGGCGGGGCTCAAGCCGAACATCGTCCGAAACGACTGGAGGAATCCGTCTGCCGCCCGCGTCGCCGAGAAATCCAAGCCGCCATCCGGTTGCTCGGCGCCGTGACAGCGGGTGCAGTGCTGGTCCAGCAGCGGCTGGATCAGGTGTTCGTAGCCGAGTAATCGCTCGGCACCCCACGGCGGCGGCGACGGCGCGTCGGCAGGCCGCGTGAGGGCCGTCGGCTGGGCAGATGGCCCAGGCGGCCCGGCCACCGCTCTCGCACGGACCGCCAGTCTCCCCTCCGCTCGCGGCGTCTGGCTCGACGACTCGTGACAGCCGATGCACCCTCGCACTTCGCCGGCATGCAGCGTCACGTGGCTCCGCATGCGGCGGATTTCCATCAGATTCTCGTCCAACGCTTGGAAGTAGACGGAGGTGTCCGCCGGTACCGTGAAATGGGCGGAACCGTCGGCTTCGACCGGCACGATGCCCAGCACGCGGACCGGCGCCCACTCCCAGTACCCAAACTGCGGTTCCCAGGCGTTCCCCGGGATGTACCGCATGGCGCCGAACTGTTCGTCCAGCGGCCAGCCGACCCGCTGCGAGATCCGCAGATACTTGATGCTGCCGTGCGGCATCCCCGTCAATCCCTGATTCGCGTCCGCCACATAGCAAGTGGCCTCGGCCTGGGAACGGTCGGCAACCGGCGCCAGGATCGGCGCAATGATCGGCGGTCGAGGCCGCGCGCGCACAGGCATCGGGAAGGAACACGAGTAGATCCGTTCCCGCCGAATCAACTCCTTGTTGCCAAAGACGTCGATCAGGTACAGGGCAAAGCCGTTGGCCCGCGTGCTGTTGCTGTACGAATAGGCGACCAAAAAGCACTTGTCGGACAGGGCCCACGGCGTCTGGTAAACGCCGCCTCGATCCCGGACACCGCCTTCGGCAACCGGTTCCCCGGCCATTTTGCCTTCTTGCGGCACGACCCCCGGCGTCACGATCCGCAGACCGCTCGGGTCGTTGATCCCTCGCGCCGGATCGATCACCACCACGGGGCCGTAGGCCAGCGTGTGGTGTCCGGTGGCGATGGAAACCAACCGCGTCGTGCCGGGGATCGAACGCGTATCCCGCAAGCCGTAGGGGAACGACAGATGCTGCTTGTAAACCGCGTCGGCCTGCGTGCCGTCGGGACGCATGGCCCAGATCGAGTGGACTTCGAGGAAGTGCCGCTCCTGGTACTCCCACCGCGTGTAGCCGATCAGGCCGTTGTCCAGTGTGTGCGGATAGCGGTCGATGTCCTTGTTGTCGTTCAGTCGCCGCAGGCGGCCGCCCTCGGCATCCACGGCGTACAGGTTGATCACCGTGTGGTCCGCCGAGAACTTGCCGCACTCGCTGCTGCGGCCCGAGCGATCCGAGGCGAAGGCGATCCCACCGTCGGGCAGATAGGTCGGTTCAAAGTCGCTCCAATAGGGATGATTCGTCACCTGCCGCAAGCCGCTGCCGTCCAACCGCACTTCGAAAATCTGCGTCGCGGGCTGGTCGCCCCGCAGCAGGAACACGTAATCGCCGCTGAGCGTATCCCACGGCGGCGGCCAATGGGGCTGGCGGGCGTAACCGAACACGACGCGGTCGGCATCCCACCCCAAGTCGATGCCGTGGACGTGGCCGGGGCCCAGCCGCCCGTCGAGCACGTCGCGGACCGGATCGCCCGGATGCAGGCCGGCTTGCACGCCGATGTCGCCGCCCGGCTTGTGGCCCCAGGGATATTGCGAGCCGGTGATGTTGGGAAAGGACCCCGGGTGGCACTTGACGAAAGCCACCTGGCCGAAGTCCACGGCCGGATTCGCCAGCACGATCGTCCGCGCCGTGTGGCGCGCGGCCAGCCAGATGCGGCGATGACTGGGCAGATCGTTCGGTGCTTGGGCGATACGGGCCGCCAGCTGGTCGCGCAGCGCCTGCAGCCGGTCCAGCTGCGTTCGCAACGAGGCCACCGCCTCCGCGGGCAGCCCTCGCAGCTCGGCGTCGGCCAATGATCCGCTGGCTCGCCGCACAATCAAACCGGCCGAAGCGAGCAAGCCGTTGGCGTCCCGGTGAATACCCCAAACCGTCGCTTGCCGCACATAGTCCGCCGCGAGCCAAAAGTCGCCGTCCAGGCCGCTCCAGCGGACGAACCAGGCCGGCGGATCGTTCCCCGGCCAGCGTTCTACCTGGCCGTCGTTTTCGTTGTTGACCTTGGTCGCGATGGCCCATTCAGCGATCCCCGCCACAAATGGGTCGTCGTCCGCCAGTAACCCGGCCGCTTCCTCCGCAGCCGAATCCGTCAGCTTGCCGTCCCGCGCCGTAGCCAACAGCGTCTCGGCCCGCGACAACGCGCTATCGGTCGTGGTGGCGGTGGCGATCCGAGCCGAAGCAGAATCCTGGGCAGCGGCGGTAGAAGCGAGCAGAAAGAACAGGGATAGGGATAGCGCTGATGGGGTAGATCGCGAATCAAGCCGGTTCATGGTCTGGCTCCACGGGGCGAGCGTTCTGGGAGAGGACGGGCAACGTTGCCGATACGGGCGACGCGCACAGGTGGCATCCGCCCCTATTGTGCCACGCAGACGGCGGGCAGACAACACGAGAAACGATCAGCACGAGAAACGATCAGCAACTCGTTCATGCCATCTAGCAGACGAGCGGGGTATTGGCGTAAAATGAAGAATGAGCCGTCAAATGTCTGGAAAGGACGGTGATGGCAATTTCACTGTAACGATTCGAGAGTGTTGTCCGTCTGATGTACCGCACCCTGCTAAAATCGAAAATCCACCGAGTCCAAGTCACCGATGCCGACCTGCATTACGTAGGCAGCGTGAGCATCGATCGCCGCCTGATGGAGGCGGCCGATATCTTGGAGCACGAGCAGGTGGACATCTACGATATCACCAACGGCGCTCGCTTGACGACCTATGCGTTGGTCGGCCCGGCAGACTCCGGCACGATCTGCATCAACGGGGCCGCCGCGCACCTGGTCCGGCCAGGCGATCTGGTCATTATCGCCTCGTATGCCATCTACGACGACCAAGAGGCCCGGACTCATCAGCCCCACATCGTGCTGGTCGACGCCCGCAATCGCATCGCCTCAGAAGACCTGCCCAAGACGGAAGATGACGTGTGCTGATCGTTGCTACGAGCGAGGATCGATCCGGGCTGAGATGCCACCAGACGTGCGGGCTATTGATTTCATGTGGAGGGGACACGCCGTCGCCCCATACGTTGTGCCTCGCAACCCAGCAAGATACAAGATATCCAGCCGCGGAGCATCCCTCATCCCTCATCCCTCATCCCTCATCCCTCATCCCTCATCCCTCATCCCTCATCCCTCATCCCTCATCCCTCATCCCTCATCCCTCATCCTTCATCCGGTACTCTCCGCCCAGTTTCACGTAGTACTTGGCGGCATGCCGGATGCGGTCGCGGTCGCGATCCTCGGCCGCGCGTTTCACACGGCCGGGCATGCCGATCACGATGCTGCCGGGCGGGATGACAGTATCTTCGGTGACGACCGCGCCCACGCCGATAATGCTGCCGGTACCGATGTGCGCCCGATTCATGATCACGGCCCGCATCCCGATCAGGACATCGTCTTCCACGACGGCCCCGTGAACGATGGCCGCGTGTCCGACCGAAACGCGGTCGCCCAGCGTGCAGGGCACGCCGGGATCGGCGTGCAACATGCACAGGTCTTGGATGTTGCTTTGCCGGCCGATACAAATCGTTTCGCGATCACCTCGAATGACCGCGTTGAACCAAACGCTGGATTGGGCGGCGATCCTCACATCGCCGACGATCCGCGCGCCGGGGGCGATAAAGGCGGTGTGGTCGACCAGTTCGGGACGAAAGACAAAGGCATTCGGCATGGTAACGATTCCCCGGACAAGCCGAGGGCATTCGCCGGTGCTCGCCACGGGCACAGGCTGGCAGCCAGGGCTACAACTTCGTGACGTCCTAGCGGCCCGTGTCCCCGTTGTCATGGATCTCTGCGGAATAGCCTGCGGGCTGAACGGCCGAGGCGGTTTCCGGGCCCTCCGTCCGCAAGGCATTCCTGGAACTCGCGGCTACCGCCGCCGTTCCCGGCCGCAGCGAATCCATGCCGACCGTTCCCCACGGGGAAGGGCTGTTGCGAAGCGGATTGTCGAGCGGCCTACCGGACGGTGCGGAGGCACGCACGATGGGAGCGTTCAGCGTGGGCATCGAGGGCCCCCCGGTTACAGGTCCCAGTTCTCCGGCCGAGGGCGATTTCGGCGCGGGGCCGGCGTCGGGCATCGGCAGTGCCTCGGGCGGCGTCGCTTCGTCGGTGGGCAGCGGCCCGGCGGGCGTCGGCTGCGGAGCCGGGATCATCTCGGCCGGAGCGTAGCCTTCGATCACCATGCCACGGCCGATGCCTTGGTCCACCGGTCCCTGGCTGACAACATCCGGCCGTGTCCAGCCGTAGTTCAGGTAGTAGCTGGCATCGCGTTGACGAGCCAATCCCAGGGCGTCCCAATAAGCCTTGTGCGGCCAATTGCCTTCGGCCAGTTCGATGTTGTTATGTTCCAGCAGCGAGCCCTTGCGGAAATGGACCTCGGCGATGGCCTTGTTATAGTCGACCAGCGCGTTGTAGTACGAGATCTGGGCATCGGCACGCCGTCGCTGGGCTTCGAGCACCAGGTCCACCGTCTGCTTGCCGCCGCGATACAAGGCGTTGACCGACTCGACTTCCTTCTCCGCCGCCGACCAGCGGTTGAAATGTGTCTCCGCCTGGACATAAAAACCGTCCACGTTGCGGACGGCCGTGCTGAGCAGGTGGATGGCGTTCAGTTCCTGATCCTCCAGCTGGGCCTTTTCCCGGGCCAATCTCAGCTGGGCATTCCGCACTCCGGCCATCTCCCGGCGAAACCCGACAGGCATGGCAAAGTTGAAAATCAAGGCGGCCTCTTGATAGTCTCCCCCCGTCAAACCTTCGACGGCATTCGAGCCGACCTGCGGATAGTTCCGGCCGCTGTGGTTGGCGTGGATCAGGTCATCCCCTCTGCCGACCCAGCGGTACAGAGCCCCCACGTCAAGCTGGGGGAGCAGGTTGTTCTTGGCGGCGATGATTTCCAGTTCCCGCGCTTTGACCACCCATTTTTTCTGCCGCAGTTCGGGGCTGCGGACCAGGGTCTCGGTGCGAATCGCCGACCAATCGAACGTCACGCGAGCCATCGTCGGTTCATCGATCGGCCGGATCAGACGCCCGTCGGTCGCGGCCAATCCCATCAGCCAGCGCAAGCGGGTTTCCGTATTGTATAGCTCCTGCAGGCTGCGCTCGACACCCGCGCGGAAATTGAAGTACTGCTCGCGCGCTTGCGCTTCGGCCTGAACGGGCTCGACGCCTTCGTTCCATTTCTCATAAACGATCTTCCAGGTGACTTGAGCGCTGTCGCGGCCGGTTTTCGCGGTTTCCAGATTGCGATACGAACGGTGCAGATCCAAATACGTGTTTTCGATGTCCAGGACGAGATTGCGCACCGAGGACTCGAATTGCGTCAAGCTGATATCTTCGTTGATCCGCGCCAGGACAATGGGAATGCGATTGATCATCGTTCCTCGGCCACGCAGCAGGGGCTGGTCCCAACGGACCTCCAGCGTCGTCGTCCAGTCGCTGTCCAAGGCCGCAAAACCTTTGGTGCCATTATTGAACCTTTCGTAGTCCGTCTGATTGCTCAGCGTGAACCTCGATCCGTTGGCTGTCGGTTTCGTGATGCTGGTGCGAAGACCACCTAAGTCCTGGTCTTGGGCAACGGGGAAGAAGGGATTGTCCCCGGCGTTGCGAGGACGATCCACGCGGCTCCAAATGGTCCCGCCACCCGACGAGCCCGCCATGGACAACTGGGCATCAAACGCCGCCAAAGCCGCCTCGACACCTCCGGCCTGTTCCAAGGCGGGGCGCCCCGAACCAACGGATGACGCTTGGATCGCCGGATCGAATACGGTGGTCGATCCGGCGGTTCGTTCGACCAGCGCATCGGCGAAACCAAACGGCGTGACACCGCCGAGATTCCGGACCGTCTTGCTGTTTTGCAGCGCGATGGCGACGCATTCCTCCAGCGTCACGTCCCAGATTTCCTGGAAATCCGGGTTTGACACGGTCATCGGCGCCAGCGATTGGATCGTATCCGGCAGGGATTCCGCGTGAACATCCGGATACTCCATCTCCGTCGCCTTGTCCAGATAATGCGACAGATCGCCATCGCTTTGAAGATAGAAGGGCTGCGTGGGATGGCACCCCGTGAACGAGATCAGGGCCAGCATCAGCCAGGCGACGCGCGAATTGGTTTGCCGACTCATCGATGGATCATTCCTAGAGTAGTGGCGTTTCGCGTGACCGTTGACGCCAACGGCCAAGGACGGACTATCCCCACGCTGCCGGCTTGACGGCCGGAGAACGTGACAGTTATTTCAAGGCCCCCCTTGACCGCTTGCGCCCACCACGGTCGCCGCGCAAAGCGCGAACTACCGAGACAGAGCAATCGGCAAACTTCATATCGACCACCCAGTCCGCAAACTTTCGGAAATCAACTTAATCGGCAAAGTTTTCCCCATCGTTCCCTGCGGAGCTAGCACCGGCGGAATAAGTAGAGCAGGCGGTACAACGAGTAAATCCGGACCATGCTTGCTACCGAACAGGGTAAATGTACGGCGAGAACCGGAATATACGCATCCTACGGAGCCAGACCCTGGGGTGATGCAAACTTGGCCTGGGCATGTGCAGGCAGTCGGGTAGGTTCTGTTTACGGAGTTTGGGCCGTGAAGATGGTGCGTTTTCCTGGTTTTCTCGCCCCGAAGGGGCCAAAACAAATCAGCCCAGGGCAACGCCCTGGGTGCCGAGACACGGAGTCCCGGCAGCCCTGAAAGGGCGAAACAAGAAAAGAACCGAGGCCTTGCCACCATTTTGTTGCGCCCTTTCAGGGCTGGAATTCCGGATGCTGTCATCACCCAGGGCGGCGCTCCGCGGCTGACGCCGCTCCGCTCTGCCCTGGGCTGTCATGTTACGCCCCTTCGGGGCAAGAGACGAAACAACCTCTCGCCTTTGCCACCATGCCAATTTCCAAGGTCAACCCCCAACTTCGCATCACCCGACTCAGACCCTAACTCGCTACTATTGCTTCCATCCGCTACGGAGTGCTCGACATGAGAATCTGCCTTCTGCCAGGCATCGCCTTGTTCGCGGTCTTCCTGACCACCGCCGCTTGGGGCCAATCCAATTTCCGCTTCAGTTCCACAACAACGATGGGTGAAGAACCGGCGCCCGCGCCGGCTGCCGAGGCCGAACCGCCTGCGCCCGCCGCGGCGACGGAAAACGCCATTGTTTCGCCCAGCGACGCGCCCTCGCCGCCGGTGCAGGGCTCGCCGGAAATCCAATTGAGCGACCTGTCCGAGAAACCCGCGGCCGACAAGGAATTCTGGACGGGTGGGGATAGCGGCTGCGGTGCTGGCGCTTGCAGCTGTGGCGGTCGCATCAGCAACTGGTTCCCCTGTTGTCCCAAAGAGGCCTGGAAACTGCCCCAACCCTGCTTCTTACAACAACACAAGACCGTTCTGGGCGGCTGGCTGCAGCAAGGGATCACGTTCAACGCGAATAATCCAGCCGACGGCTTCAACGGCCCGGTCGCCACCAATGACCTGGACGGCGAATACCAGATGAACCAGATGTGGCTGTACCTGCACCGCCCGGCCGACAACGGCGGCTGCGGATTCGCTTGGGGCGGCCATGTCGATATCATGTACGGCACGGACGGCCGCTTCGGCATCAACAAGGGGCTCGAAGACCGTATCTACGGTTTTAACAACGAGACCTACGGGATCGTGATTCCGCAGTTCTACCTGGAGTTGGCCTATAACAATCTGTCGGTCAAGTTGGGGCACTTTGCCGGAATCCTGGACTATGAAATGGTTCCCGGGCCCTTCAACCCGTTCTATTCCCACTCGTACAGCTATGGTTACACGGTGCCCCAGCTGGTGACCGGGGCTTTGGCGGACTACAAGTTGAACGACAACTGGTCCGTCCAAGGCGGCGCGCATCGCGGCTGGATGCAGTTCGAGGACTTTAACGACAACTGGGACGTGATGGCGGGCATCAAGTGGCAGAGCTGCGACAAGCAGACGGAATTGCGTTACGCTCTGTCAAGCGGCCGGCAGAGCATGTTGCCCGGCGGCCTGGACGACAAGAATCGCTTTGTTTCCAGTATCGTCTTCCAGCATCAGGTCACCGAACCGTTGAAATACGTGGCGGTGCAGAATCTGGGTATCGAACGCGATCCGTTCCGCAACGGCGCCGATGCGCAATGGTACGGCCTGAACCAATACCTGCTGTATACGATCAACAAGTGCTGGGCGGCCAACGTGCGGGTCGAGTGGATGCGGGACGACGACGGCATGCGAATCGGCGGCCCGGGCAATATGGAAGGCGTGCGAGCTTGGGATGGTTTTGGCTACGCAGGCAACTTCTACAACGTGACGGCGGGCCTGAACTGGCGGCCCACGGGCAACTGGCTGATCCGTCCCGAAATCCGTTTCGACTGGTATGACGGCGAGGAAAGCTGGATCCCCGGCAAGCCGGCCCTGCCGTTCGGCGGCGATCGCGACCAGCAAACGACCTTTGCGGTCGATGCGATCCTGACGTTCTGACGAGCCCGGGCCTCGACCGGGAAATCCTAAATCCTGCCAAGCCCGGCGTGGCTCGAAGACGCCGGGCTTGTTCCGTTTTGGCCTACGGGTAGGACTCAGACGTACAGAATTCAATTTTCGCGGTGAGAACGTGATGCCCAAGGGAAAACGCAAACCCGCGAAAATTGAATTCTGTACGTCTGAGCCTGCCGCGTGCGTGCGGCTTACAAGATGAACTTACTCAGTTCCTCGTCCTCGGTCACGTCTTCCAGCCGCTGCTTGACGTACTGGGCGTCGATGGCGACCCGCTTCTGTTTCGCATCCGGGGCGTCGAAACTCAACTCTTCCAGGACCCGTTCCATGATCGTGTACAGTCGCCGCGCGCCGATGTTCTGTGCCGATTGATTGACCTTAAAGGCATACGCGGCCAGCGCGTCGATGGCGTCTTCGGTAAAGGACAGCTGGACGGACTCGGTGTCCATCAGGACCGCGTACTGTTTGGTGAGCGAGTTCTGCGGCTCGGTCAGGATACGGACGAAATCGTCCTTGGTCAAGTCGCTCAGTTCGACGCGAATCGGAAAGCGGCCCTGCAATTCGGGCATCAGATCGCTGGGCTTGGCGCGGTGAAACGCTCCGGCGGCAACGAACAGGATGTGGTCGGTGCGGATGTAGCCGTAGCGGGTCTGGACCGTGGTGCCTTCGACGATCGGCAGCAAGTCGCGTTGGACGCCCTGTCGGGACACGTCCGCCCCGCGGCTGTCGCTGGCCACCACCTTGTCTAGTTCATCGACAAAGATGATGCCCATGTTTTCCGCCAATTCGATCGCGGCGGCGTTGATCTTTTCCGGGTCCAGCAAAGCCTCGCATTCCTGGTCGAACATCACATCGCGGGCTTGGGTTACGGACATCTCGCGGCGGGACGTCGAACGGGGCAGGATCTTTTCGAACATGCCTTGCAAGTCCATGTCCATCTGCTCCAGGCCCAGGCTGCCGACCATGATCGGTGTGGCCTTCTGCTCGATGGTCAGTTCGACCTTGCGTTGATCCAGTTCGCCGGCGGCCAGCATGGCCTGCATTTTGGCGCGGGTGCGTTCGTATTGCCGGCCCGCATCCTGGTCCTCGTCCTCGCGGTCATAGTCCGACGTAGGGCGCGGGGCCAGCAAGTCCAGCAGGCGCTCTTCGACCCGCTGACGGGCCTCGCCCTCGACGCTTTTCCGCTCCCGTTCGCGGACCAGCCCGATGGCGTTTTCCACCAGTTCGCGGACCATGCTTTCCACGTCGCGACCGTAGTAGCCGACTTCGGTGTACTTGGTGGCCTCGACCTTGATGAACGGGGCGCCGGTCAGCCGGGCCAGCCGCCGGGCGATTTCGGTCTTGCCGACGCCGGTGGGGCCGACCATCAGGATGTTCTTCGGCGCGACTTCCTCGCGCATGTCTTCGCGCACGTTCTGCCGCCGCCAGCGGTTGCGGATCGCAATCGCCACCGCCCGCTTGGCTGCGGCCTGACCGATGATGTAGCGGTCCAGTTCGGCGACGATTTCGCGGGGGGTTAAATTGCGGGTTTCCAGGGATGCGATCTCCGTAGTGCGCTGACTCACGGCTTGCTCTCCAATTCTTCGACGAGGATCTTGTCGTTGGTATAGATGTCGATGCCGGCCGCGATCTCCAAGGCCGTGCGGACGATGCCGGCCGCATCCAGTTTCGAGTGGGCGACCAGGGCCCGGGCGGCCGCGACGGCGTAACTGCCGCCGGAGCCGATGCCGATGATTCCGTCCGTGGGCTGAATCACGTCGCCGTTGCCGCTGACCAGCAACATGTGCCGCGCGTCCGCCACGGTCAGCAACGCCTCCAGACGCCTCAGCGCCCGGTCCGTCCGCCACTCCTTGGCCAATTCCGTCGCCGCCCGCGGCATATTCGCCGGATAGTCTTTCAACTTGGCCTCGAATCGCTCCAGCAGCGCAAAGGCGTCCGCCGCGCCGCCGGCAAAGCCGCACAGGACGCTGCCGTCGGCCAAACGGCGGATCTTGACCGCGTCGCCTTTGACAATGGCGGTGCCCAGCGTCACCTGGCCGTCGCCGCCCATCGCGACATGGCCCTGATGGCGGACGGTCAAAATCGTGGTGGCATGAAGGTCCATGAGCGTTCCCGATCTACCCCGCAACCGAACAAGAAAGGACTCGCCACGCTCCGCGCTGGCGTCAAGGGATCACCGCGGAGTGTAACGATTTGTCGCGATGCCCGCCCCATGCGCGCACCCTGCAACGAAAGACGCTCATAGTTTGGCGGAAAAACCGCGTTAACTCTAGGGGCGGTGAAGAAATATCGCTCAAAGCTCGCCGATCCCGCACAAACGATTCGACCGGCAACGCAAAGTCCCCGAGGCCGGCGATTCCTTGCCGGTGCAGTTTCTTCGTTAGCTTGGAGATATATAGTAAAGCGAATTGTCTTGTTGCGGTGCGGGTCTGTGCCGGCGATCGCTATTCCTTTTTCTCGCCGACTGCCTACGAACGATGACCAAGCGACTGTCTGCGATTTGTGTTGTGTGCCTGTGGATCGGTGCCGGACTGCTGGCATGGTCCACTTGCCGCCGCGACGCGCCGCCCGCGGAGGAGACGGACCAGCTCGACTTCTACCAGGCCAGCGGGATCTCGCAGTCTGAATTGGAGGGATTCCTGGACGGGTTGATCAGCAGCGACAATCTGCACGATTATCCGTTGCTGATCACGCTCCAAAACGATCAAGGAGACTACTTGGCAGACAGCCGCGTGATCGTCCGCTGGGACGCCGGCGAGCTTCGCTTGCTGGTCGGCAAGTCGGCGGTGATCCAGGTGCTGCTGGAGAAACAGAAGCTGCCCGGATTGCGGTTGATCGTCCCGCGAGGGTTCACCCGCCTGAAGCAAAGGTCGATCCCGCTGGGAACAGCCTACACGCCCGAAAGTCGGTTGGACCTCTCCGACTTGCCTTATGACGTGGTCTGGGATGGCAAGCTCAACAGCGATCTGAACCGCGGCCTGCAGCGCATGAAAGCCTTGGGCCAGACGTTGGACGACCAACAAGTTCGGCAGCAATTGCGGCGCAAGTCGTTTCCCTGGAGGCTGCCGGACCCGCCCGTCGAGGAGTTGACGCCGCAACAGATTTATCAACGGTATCGCGATGCGGTCGTGGTCCTCGGAACATTGTTGGGCGATGGAGCTTATACGGTTGCCTCGGGTGTCGTCGTGGATCCGTCCGGCGTCGTCGCAACGGCTTATCACGTGGTTGACAAACCGCCCCCCGTCCTGGCTCGCGGTGTGATGACGCGTCGCGGCCAGGTTTACGCCGTCCGGGAGATTCTGGCGGCGGACAAACCGGGTGACATCGTTTTGCTGAAGATCGACGCGAGCAACCTACTCGCCGCGCCCATGTCGCATGGCGATCCGGAAGGCTCGCCGGTAACCGTCATCTCGCATCCCTCGTCCAACTTCTTCAGCCTCACGCAGGGCTGGATCAGCCGCTACTGGGCGATCACCTCGCATGGCGAACTGAGCGTCCGGATGTCGATTACCGCCGATTTCGCCGACGGCTCCAGCGGGGCGCCGATCTTCAATTCGCGAGGGGCCGTCACAGGGCTGGTGTCGGCCACGGATCCGTTTGATTATCAGATGGTCCGCCGCACAGGCGTCCCGGCGGCGCTCGTCCGCCGCTTATTTTGCACGCCGCCGGTGGAGTGAACCATGACATGGTCACAGCGGGACCGGTTTGCGCCAGTGGGCGCCCGAAGGAGAAAGCCGCCCCCTGCAATGCGTCAACACCGGCCAGACCGAGAACGGCTTCTTTGTCGTCCAGGTCGCCGGTCCGCGGGTGCGGTTGGCCTATCGCGTCAAGACGCACAAAGTCACGCGAGGCCCGGACAACAAGCCGCAATTCGACTGGGACGGCAGCTGGGAATGGAAGCACTGGTTCGAGCGCACGCGGTGAAGTGAATCGCCATTTGGAAAGAATAGAATTTGAGCCAGGAGCAAGAAAAAGGGTCCAAATTTGGGACGCTTCCTCCCCCCCTTGGCCGACACGCAGCGTGCGAACAGCGCATTCGGTTTGCTGACGGGCTTTCCCGCGTTGATTCTGGCGGCTGGTCTGCTCTAATCGAAGCGGCTGCCGAGAAACCGACGCCCCGTTTCGCTCCGACGATTTCTTGAACCGGAGTGTTTTATTGCCTGGCAGCCTGTACGATGCTTTGAGGTTCGTTCATTTTTTGGGGAAGGAGAGACGTCATGACACGAGAAACGCAGGCACGGGATGAGCTGGCTCGGGGGGCTTCACGCCGCCAGTTTTTGCAGTGGAGCACGGCAGCTGCCGCCGCTTCTGCCTTGACGAACGTTGCCATTCCGCGGGTCCATGCCGCAGAGGATAACACCATTCGCTTGGCCCTGATCGGCTGCGGCGGACGCGGCAGCGGGGCGGTCGGCAATGCCATGAATTCCCCCCACGGTCCGGTCCAGCTGTACGCCATGGCCGACGTGGCGGAAGATCGGCTGACTCGCGCGCACAAGGCCCTCACCGATCATTTCGGCGACCGGGTGGTCGTGCCCAAGGAACGGCAATTCGTTGGCTTCGACGGCTACAAGAGAGCCATCGACTGTCTGGGCCCCAACGATGTGGCCATGCTGACCAGCTTCTCCTATGTCCGCCCGCTGCAACTGGAATACGCCGTAAAGAAAGGGGTGAACGTCTTCATGGAAAAATCGTTCGCGCCCGACGCGCCGGGGTTGCGGCGGTTGATGCAGGCCGGCGAAGAAGCCAAGAAGAAGAACCTCAAGATCCTGGCCGGCCTGCAGTGCCGCCACAGCGTGAATCGCCAGGAGCTGATCAAGCGGATCCGCGACGGACAGCTGGGCGAGATCATGCTGGTCCGCGCCTATCGGATTCATCCTGCCGGCGGAATGGGCAAGAAGCCGGAGGGCATGAGCGAGCTGATGTGGCAGATCCGCAATTTCACCTGTTTCCCCTGGGTCTCCGGCGGACTGTACGCCGAGATGAACATCCATCAGATCGACGAACTCTGCTGGCTCAAAGGCGACTGGCCGGTCACCGCGCGCGGCATCGGCGGCCGCGCCCGCGGCGAACCGGACCGCAGCCAGGAATTCGACTCGATCTCGATTGAGTGGACCTTTCCCGACGGCACCAAGGCGACCGACGGCGCCCGCTGGCTGGGCGGACATTGCTTCCGGGAATTCGCCACGTACGCGCACGGAACCAAGTGCGCCGCGCAGTTCTCGGGAGACATCCATGCCGGCACGACGCATATCTACAAGGACCAGCGGACCACCAAGGACAACATCGTCTGGCAAGCGTCCGACGAGACGATCAACCCCTGGGACGCCGAATGGAACGTGCTGCTGGAGAACATCCGCCAGGACAAGCCGCAGAACGAAGTCGAGCGCGCGGCAATGTCGAACTTTGCCGATTTGATGGGCCGCGCAGCGGTCCATTCGGGCATGGAGATTACCTGGGAGCAGATGACGAACTCCGAATTCCAGCTCTATCCGGGCAAGATCGATGATTTGAACTACGATTCCGAACCGCCGGTCAAGCCCGACGCGGACGGCTTCTACCCGGTCCCGGTGCCTGGAGTTTGGAAGGAAACTTGACAGAACCTCGCACCGCGAGCAAGGCATCGCGACGGCAATCGAATCCGCGTTTCCTTCAAAAGGGTGGCCATTGTTGTACCCCAGCCACCGGGACGGAGCAAGGAGAGTTATTGGCGTTGCGCGTCGACAGGCCGGCAGCGGTGCAGCGACATCAGGGCAAAGGCGGTCCCGTACTGTTGGTGGTAGTCGTACAGTGGAAAGTCCCACCACGAGCCGTCCCGTTCTTGTAACGGGACCAGCAGTCGTGCCAGTTGGTCTTGGTGGGCCGCCCGTTGATCTTCCGGCAACAGTTCGATACACAGCGCGGCGTAGTAGTGCCCGTAATAGAAAAAGTAGCCTGCCACCTGGCACCATGACTCGTGGGGAATCGGCCGCTTGCGGCCGATGTCCAGCCAGCCGTTACGGGCGAACAGCCGGTCCAGCCAGGTTGCAAGCACCGCGTCCGTGACCAGCGGATCGCCCCACCGCCGCAGGGCCGCGTTACAGGCCTGGGACCGGCCCAAACTGCCGCTGGGCCGGTTGATCTCGCGCATCGGCCGGCCTTTCAAGTACTCGCCATACAGGTACGAGAAATCGGGCTTGCGCTGCCGCACGATGGAAACCTTGGCCCGCTCGATCACCCGTTCGGGAACCGTGACACCCGCCCGACGAGCCTCGTCCAATGTGATCAGCACGGTGGCCGTGACAAAGCTGATCGTCGACCCGCTGGGGGTGCGCGTGCCGGCATCGAAGTCGTAGTACGCCCAGCCGCCGTCGACGACCTCGTAGCGTTCCAGCATGTCGATTTGCTGGGCGATCCGCTCGCGGATCATCTGCCTCCGCCCTTCATCATCCGGCGCACGCTCCAGCATTCGCACCAATGCTCCAATCGCGTAGGCGTGAGCCCAGGTGTTGTAGAACACGGCCGGATCGGCGCGGCGAACGCGCGGCAGTTCATCGAACAGCCACGTTTCGGCGCGATCCAGCGCCGCGGCGACTTCGGGCCGCTCCCCGCCGGTTTCGATCAGCGCCGAGATGCACAGACTGGTGACGGCCGCGCGAAAGGCATGGTGCGCGCCGGGCACCGGCGCCAGGACTTCGCCCGGCCGGGTGATATTCACCGAGCCCCACGAACCGTTGGCGTTCTGGCGGGCCAGCAAGAAATCGACGCCGCGACGAAGGGACTCTTCCCGTTCCGCCGCGGGCAGCGGCAAAACCGGCTGCGGTTGGGGACCCGTGACAGCCAGTATCGAAGGCGAGGCATGCTCCTCCGCCACGGCCGGTATGGTCAGAACGGCCAACACAACAAAGCAAACGCGTCGGATCTGCATGAGCTTCTCTTTGCTTCTCATTCATGGATAAGAGCCAAAACCTACTTTTCGTCCTTCGGGGCTTCCAGCAGCACCTTGTCGCCTTCGGCCAGCCCGGCGGTGATCTCCAACAGTTTGTCGGTCTTCTCCCCGATGGTCACATCTCGCTTGGCCGCTTTTCCTTCCTTGTCCACCAGATACACGTATCGCCGTTCGTCGAATTCATCCGTCTTGACGACATTGGCAGGAACGGCCAGCGCGTTCTTCTTGGCATAAGCGGTCAATTTGACTTTGCAGGCCATGCCGGGCATGATCCCCTTGACGTCCTTGTCCACACTCACTTTCAGGCTCGCATCAAAACTGGCCGGCCCGATGGGAATCTCGCTCCATTGGCTGAGCACGGCTGGCAACTTCAGATGGGGAAACCCGTTGGGAACGGCAACGCCTGACAGGCCGAGGCGGAGCCGATGAAGCTGGTCTTCGGGCACCGTGGCCCGGATCGTCATCGCGCCGGGCTGAACCACCGTCATCAGGACTTGGTTTATCTGCACGACTCCGTTGGGGCGGAGCGACTCGGCCAGCGACTGGGAGTCGCTGAATTTGCCCCGCGTCTCCTTGCCATAGTAGACAACGCCGCTCAGCGGAGCGAGGACCGTCAGGCGTTGGCGGTCGGTCAGCAGTTTCTTTAGCCGTTCGGCGGTCCGCCCGTTTTGGACGCGCAGCTTTTCGATCTCGATTTGCTGCCGCTGCAGGGCTTGCGGCAAGGCGATTTTCGCCCGTTCTGTTTCCAATTGCTTGCGCTGGCTGGATTCCTGGAGACGCTCGTCGCCGCGAGGAATGCCGAATTGGATGGCAAAGTCGCGGGACATCTGGCTGGACTCGACCGACATCTTGGCGGATTCCAACTGGTCGCGGGCCCGCTTCAGCACGATCGCTTCCGTCTCCTCCGTGACTTCATCCGCTTGGTACATCTTTTCTAACTGTCGCAATTCCTCCTCGGAATACTCCAGATAGTTGCGGGCCCGTGTCAGATTGAACTCGGCCATCTTCAGGTCGAACGGCCGCTGGACGTCGAAATAGTACTTTCGGTCCTCTTGATTGCTCTTCCCCATACGCTCGTTGGCTGCCAGGTCGATCGGGGTGGTCTTTTCCAAGACTGCCAGCCCCTGTTCCGCCTGCTGAAAGCTCAGCTCGGCCAGCCTCAATTCGGTCTTCAAGTCGTCGATCAGCTTGTCGAGCTTTTCGGAGTCCAGCGATAACAGAACGTCGCCTTTTTTGACTTGAGCCCCATGTTTGACAGCGTTCTGCACCGTCAACGCAGGCGACGGCGTGTATTCGTCGAATCGCAGAACAATCTCGGCGGTCGAGCGGGCCTCGAACAGACCGTCCAAGTCCACGGTGATTTTCAGCGGCTGGCGCTGCACCGAATGGGTGGCCGCCGACTCGGGTTTCGCGGGTTCGGCGTCGGGCTTGGCGGGGGCGGCCTTCTCGGCATTGGCTGGAGCCGCGTCGGGTTTGGATGGCTTGGCAGGCTCGGCTTCCGCGGCGGTCGCGGAGAGCCGAACCAAGAGGACGGTGCAGACGAGCCATGGCAGCAGACGGGTGTTCATCGTGTTGTTTCCTTGCTGGCGTTTCAAGCAACGTGGACAATAAGCCGGTTCCGAGGCACGTTGCTCATTAGAATTGGCGACGTCGGTAGCGTCAATCGACTTTGTCCGCAGCGATCCTGGAGCCCTGCCGGCTCGGAAACCTCTTGCCCGCCGTTCCTGGGCCCACCTCTCGGCGAACTCCGCCCCCGCCTTCCAAGTCTTCTGCCGGACGATCTCCTAACCCAGACGGCCAGCCTGGCACAAATGCGCCCCGTCCTCAGCCGACCCAAGCCGCCAAAACCACCAGCCAAACCGCAGCGATTGCCAGCGTCAGCAGCGTCACGGGAACGCCGACCACCGCGTGCTCGCGCCAGCCGATGCGGATCCCCAGCCGCGCCGCCTGGTCGATCACGATGATGTTGGCGATGCTGCCGACGATCAGCAGATTGCCGGCCAACGTGCTGGACAACGCCAGAATAGGCCCGGCCAACGGATGCTGCGCCACCGGCAACAACAACATCGTCGCGGGCACGTTGGAGACCAGGTTGGACAGAACCACGCTGGTGGTGAACAACCAGGCTGGTTGAGCCGGATCGACCCCCACGCCGCGCAGACTGTTCATCAACTGCTGCAGATTGCCCGAATCCGACATGGCCTGGTTGACGATGAACAGCCCGGCGAACAACACCAGCAACTGCCAGTCGATCAACTGCAAGATCTCGTGGGAGCGCATCCGGCGGCTGATCAGCAACACGCCGGCGGCGCCCAAGGCGAGGACCTCCCGCGGCACGCTGCTGTACAGGAATCCGGCGACCAGCAGCCCGAGAATCAAAAAACCCTTGGTGGTCTGCCAGCGGTTGAATGGACGCCCGGCGCCCGGAGCGGCCCATGTCTCGCGGGTCCAGCGGCCCGCGGTACGGATGCAAATCACCAGCCAGACTGCCGCTAGTCCCAGCACCGTGGGGACGGCGGCCTGGCACAAGTAAACGTCGAACCGCAACTTGAGCACCTGGCCGATCAGCATGTTTTGTGGGTTGCCGATCAGGGTCGCCGCCGAACCGACATTCGCGGCACAAGCCAGAGCCAGCAGAAACGGGATTGGATCGAGTTTTCGCCGAACGCAACCCTCGGCCAGGACGGGGGCCATCGCCAGACAGATGATGTCGTTGCACAGCAGCGCGGACAACGCCCCCGCCGCGACGATGATAACCGCCAACAAGACCGGCGGCGAAACGTCCAATTCCGCCATTCGCGTCGTGAATCGCGTGTAGAATCCGCCCAGCCGGAATTGGGCGGAAACGACCATCAAGCCGAACAACAGCCCCATCGTCGGCATGTCGATGGCCATCCAAGCCTCCGCGAGCGTCAGCCGATCCGCCGTCACCAGCACGATCGCGCCCAGCAAGGCAACCCCCGTACGGTCCAAAGCCAAACCGGGGAGTCCGCCCGCGATCATGCCCAGATATACCACGACGAAAACGAGAAAAACCAGTGGATCCATGTGATTTTGGAGCGGTTCGGGGTTAAGGTTTGCAGGCGACCATCTTCGCCACAAGATGTTGCTTCGCAAAGGTGGCATCCACGCGGAATCTTGCGGGATAGCCAAAATATCCTACGGTTCGAAATTTATAGGGCGCGTTGGCGTAAAAACGCGAATCGGGTAGATTAACGCGGAGTGAATTCGCCATCCGCCGGAAACGTCCGTAGGAGACACGAATGTTTGTAGTGCCGCCTTGAGACGGTTCCAACCGCCTCAAGACGGCGCTACGAGCGTTTGGCTGCAGCCCCCAAGCCGCATCAGGAATCTTCCGTCATGACGACCAAGAAAAGCATCGAGTTGACCCTCCGCGACAAACTCTCGCGCCTCACCTACCAGGACGCCTGCAAGCTGATTGGCGAAGAAGGCGCCAAGTGGATTCAAGAGGGGGCCCAGTTCACGATCGATATCGATCGCCAGGTGCGGCTGAACGACGAACGTTTCGAGATGCGGTTTCTCGACGCCGAGCAGACGACCGTCACGATCTGGTTGGAAGACGACGCTCGCAAGCGGCTCCGCTGGCGATGCAGCACCTCGAACACCGCGTGTGCCGAGGTCGGCGCGGCGTTCTCGGTGATCTTGGAGGACAAGATGTCGTTGGGACTGTCGCAAATGCCGTCCGACGAATTGCCGCTGGAGTGCCTGAACGAAGAGCAACTCGTCCGGCGGGCCATCCGCGAACGCAAGTCGCGGGCGCTGTCCGAGAAAATGACCTTGCAATCTCAGGACCCGTCTCAGCCGTGGACGGAATACACGATCACCAGCGCCGAGTCCGGCAAGACGTATCGGCTGGCACTGCGCGGCGACCAGCGGGGCCAGTCGTTTTGTTCGTGCCCCGACTTCCGCACCAATACGCTGGGCACGTGCAAACACATCATGCACGCTTTGGAAAAGATTAAACGCCGCTTCCCCGCCGCGGCTCGTCGTCGGCCGTACCGGTGCGACCAAATCCTGGTCCACATGCGTTACGGCGACCATTTGACGTTGCGTCTGGACGTGCCCGAGCGGATTTCGGAAGCAACCGAACCGATCATCCGCCCGTTGCGAGACCGCGATATCAACGACATCCACGACTTAATGCGGCGGATCCAGCGTTTGCAGCGACTGGAGATCGACGTGACGATCGCGCCGGACGCCCAGCAGTACATCGACCAGCGGTTGTTCCAGGCACGCATCCAGGACCGTGTGGCCGAGATCCGCCGCGATCCGGCCAAGCATCCGTTGCGGAAGACATTGCTCAGGACCGAACTGCTGCCGTACCAGTTGGACGGAATCGCCTTCGCCGTCGGCGTGGGCCGCGCGGTCCTGGCCGACGACATGGGATTGGGCAAGACGATCCAAGGCGTCGGCGTGGCGGAACTGCTGGCCCGTGAGGCCGAAATCCGCAAGGTGCTGGTCGTCTGTCCCGCGTCGCTCAAATCCCAATGGCGAAACGAAATCCAGCGGTTCAGCAATCGCGATTGCCAGCTGGTCATCGGTTCGGCGTCCGGCCGGGCATCCCAATACGACAACAACTGCTTCTTCACGATCTGCAATTACGAGCAGGTGTTGCGGGACATCCTGGCCATCGAGCGGGTCAAGTGGGACTTGATCATCCTGGACGAAGGCCAACGCATCAAGAACTGGGAAGCCAAGACCAGCGCCGTGATCAAGAGTCTGCGCAGTCCCTTTGCGCTGGTCCTGTCCGGCACACCGCTGGAGAACCGCTTGGACGAACTGTACTCCGTCGTGCAATTCATCGACGACCGACGGCTGGCCCCGGCGTTTCGTTTCTTCAATCGTCATCGCGTCGTCGACGAAAACGGCAAAGTGCTGGGCTACCGGAACTTGACCCAATTGCGGGAGAACCTCAAGCCGGTCCTGCTGCGGCGAACCCGCGGCTCGGTAATTCAACAGCTGCCGCCGCGAACGACGGAGATCGTCCGCATCCCGCCGACCGACGAACAGCGGGCCTTGCACGCGGCCCACATGCATATCGTGCATCAGATCACGACCAAAAAGTACCTCACCGAAATGGACCTGTTGCGGCTGCAGCGAGCGCTGCTGATGTGCCGTATGACGGCGAACGCCACGTTCCTGGTGGACAAGCAGAAGCCCTACTACTCCAGCAAGCTCGAACGGATGGAGGAGTTGTTCGATCAGCTGTTCGAGGAAGACAACCGCAAAGGCGTGTTGTTTTCCGAGTGGACCACGATGCTGAACATGATCGAGCCCATGTTGCACAAACGCGGCGTGGACTTTGTGCGGCTGGATGGCTCCGTGCCGCAGGCCAAGCGTCAGCAACTGGTCAATCGTTTCCAGAATGACTCGAAATGCCAGATGTTCTTGACCACCAACGCCGGCGCCACGGGCTTGAATCTGCAAGCGGCCAACACGGTCATCAACGTCGACTTGCCGTGGAACCCGGCCGTTTTGGAACAACGTATCTCGCGAGCGCACCGCATGGGCCAGAGCCAACCGGTGCAGGTGTTCGTGCTGGTCACCGAAGAGACGATCGAAGAAAAGCTGCTGTACACCCTGTCCGCCAAACACGAATTGGCCTTGGCGGCCCTGGACGTCAATTCCGAGATCGACAAGGTTGACATGGCCACCGGCATGGAGGAGTTGAAGCGGCGGCTCGAGGTGCTGTTGGGAGCCAAGCCCGAAGCACCGACCGACGAGTCGGTCAAGGCCGAGCGCCAGCAGGAAGCCGAATTGATGGCCCGCCGCGAGCGGGTGGCCGCGGCGGGCGGCGAGTTGCTCGGTGCTGCGTTCGCCTTCCTGGGCGAGCTGATGGCCGAGTGCCACGAAACGCCCGCTTCGCAACAGCTGGCCGGCGACCTGCGAAACCGTTTGTCGGAATGCGTCCAACAAGACGAAGGCGGCCGCCCCCGCCTGACCGTCACCCTCCCCGACCGCGCCGCCCTGGACAAACTCGCCGACTCCCTGTCCCGCCTGCTGGCCGTGGGCCAGGGGTCGTGAGCGGAAACCAGATTTCCGGATCGCTCATGCGAACAGCTCCAGCGGTTCGTAGCGACCGCCCAGCACGGAGACGCTGTCCAGACCCAGCCAGCGGTCGAGCACGGTGGCGTACACACGGCGAAAATCGGTATGGGACTCGGGGGCATCTTGAACCAACCGATCGAGACGAGGATGCGAGCCCACCAGGCCGCCACGGAGCCGGCCGCCGAACAAGAAGAGGGGCGCGGCGTCCCCGTGGTCCGTGCCCCGCCGGCCGTTTTCGATCAACGTGCGGCCAAATTCTGAAAAGGTCATCACGACGACTCGATCCAGCATCCCCGCACGCTGCAAGTCGCCCACAAACGCCGCCATCGATTGCGACATCTGCCGCAACAGGGCCGCGTGATTGTCCCGCTGGTTGGCGTGATTGTCAAAACCGCCGATCCCGCCGCCACCCAGTTCGGCAAAGAAGATCCGGATGCCCAGCTGGGCGCGAATCAGTTGCGCGATGACCGCCAAGTGGCTGGCCAACTGCAAGGGCGGATAATCGCTCACGCCGTCCGCCCGGCGCAAGACGGCTTCCAAACGCTCGCCGCCGACGTAGGCCGCCCGCAGGCAGTGATGGGCAAAGTCCAAAAGCGGATTGCCGTCCGCCACGCTCGTCCCGTCCAGACCGGCCGATGGACCGGTCAAGTCCCCCCCGCGCTGCGCCCGACGCCGCAACGGCTGCAGTCCTGCCATTTGGCCGGCATCCAGCGAGCGGATCGCCGGCACGACTTGCTGCTCGGCCTGCAACGCGAACGGCATCGCGATCGGGCCCACAAAGACTCCGGGCACCGTGGGTGTCGGGGATTGCGCCGCCACGTCGATCGCTCGCCCCACCCAGCCGGTCTGGCACGCCAGCTCGCCGACCCGCGCCGTGTGCCAGTCGCGCAAGGCCACGTCGTGATCACGGCTTCCGTCAGGATATCCGACGCCTTGGACAATCGACGCGTGGCCTTCCTGGTACAGCTGCGATACGGCGGCAAATTCCTGGTGAAAACCCAGCGCGGCGTCGATCTTGTGCAGCTCGCGTTCGGCCAGCCGCAACGTGCTGCGATGGCGGCCATAATCGTCGTCGGCATACGGCACGACGGTATTCAATCCGTCGTTGCCGCCGGACAACTGCAGAATGACCAGCACGTGGTCGCTGCGGTCCCGCGTTGCGTCTGCCGCCCAGGCGGCCCGCGACAGGATGGGCGGTACCGCGGGCGTTAGGGCGAGGAGGGCAGGTGTACCCACGGTCAACTTCAGCCACTGGCGTCGGGTCAGAGACATGGCAAGCTTTCTAACGCGGCAAAGCCGGCAATCAAACCCGGAATACGAATTCCCTGGTAGCTGAACAAGCGGGAGTTTGGGCTACGCCAACTGAAACTCGGGCAAGGTGACAATATCCTGCGCCAACTCGCGCAGCCGTCCCGGCAATTCCGCGGCGTCTGATTCGGTGGCTCGCCGGCAAAGCCGTTCTCGAACTTCCTCAGGAACATCGCCGCCCAGCAGCACATTCAACAAGAACTGCGCCCCCGCAGCGGGATCCGCAACGTCGTGTCGCGGGACTACGGCGAGCGGATCCAGTCCCGCGCCGTAGGCTCCTCCCGGCGTCAACAGGGCCATCGCCAGCTGCACGCGCTCCATCATCGCGACGGGATTCAGCCAGTGGCGGCCGCCCAGCCAGCCCTTGACGGTGGGCGGCCGGAACAGGTTTTGTCCCAGTTCGGCCAAGACGCCACCCAATCCCAGGGTCGGCACGTTGCCTTCCAGCGGACGGATCAGGCTCAAGGCCAACTCGACGGGAGACTTGACCCGCTGCCGGTACGCCTGCGGCGAAAAGAAACAGTTCGACCGCAGCATGGTTTCCACCAGGCGACCGATATCGTAATCCTTGCGGAACGAAGCGGCCAGCGGCTCGATCCATCGCGTCTCCGGTTCACCGGTCTCCGAAATCAGCCAACGGTACACACGACGAACGATGTTCAGAGCGGTGGCGGGATGCTGCAACACGATCCGCAACGCATCCTCCGATGTCCAAGGGCCCGATTGACCCAAGATGCGCTTCACGCCGGTGTCGTGCTCCCGTTCCACGAACCGCAGTTCGTCGCGGAGCACGAACCAGCCGGTCAGCGCCCGCGCGGTCTCGCAGACATCCCCTTCGTCAAACGCTTCCGGCCCCGGCCCGTACTGGGCCAACAGCTGCCGAGCTACACGGTCGTTCGGCAGGGCCTTGCGATTGGCGTCGGCGCTGAGTCCCAGGAACAAGGCCGGCTCGCGTAACACGGCCGCCAGCATTTCCCCGTAGTGGCCCAGCGATTGGCCGCGCAACACGTGGATCAACCGCACCATCAACCGACCTGTCGTGACGCGGGCTCGGCTGATGCCGAAATGGCTGTGCCAGAACAGCGTCATCTTCTCCTGCAGGGGATGCGGCGTTTCGATCATCCGCCGCAGCCACCACGCCCGCGGGCCGTCGTCGGAACCCGACGATTCGGCGGCGCGGTCGTACTGGTCGAACGCGCGTTGGAACTCGGCCATCTCGCCCGGCGACCGCACCAACCGCGTCACGGCGGCTTGCGGGCCATCCGCGAGTGCTTGTTGCAGTTCGCCCCTGTTGGCTCCAAAGGCGGCGCGGCGATATAGATGGGCGGCCCCCCGAAGATCCCACGGCCGCCCGCCGCCCGGCTGATAAGCGGCCCAAGCCCCATCGGCATCGACCTCCCAATAGCTGGAATCTCGCGAATCGCCGCCCGCTGAAGCCTGATTTGTCCCGCCCATTCCAGTTCCTCCGCTCATTCTCACGTTTAATTCGCCAAGCATCATTGCTTCTTGGCAAATTATCGGCGACGCGGGCTGGAATTGGCAGAAAAGCGAGCGGCAGAAGCTTGCCTGCTAGCGTGACAGCCCGTCGTACAGGCCGTCAAAGACCACGCGGTTGTCATAGGGGTTGCGCGGATCGCCATCATAATGGGCAGCTTCTGCCTGTTGAGTGGGGATATGGAACCAGTTGTACGGTCGGAAGTAGTAGTACGTGGTTCCATACGGGGTGTACGGATAATGCGGCGTCAGATTGCCTGGAGGATTCCAGGGACTGGGCAGACCGTGACACTTCCAATAGGACCAGACAAAGGTGCGGTGCCACCAGGGGGTGTAGTTCGTCGTCCCGGGGGCATAGGCTCCGCCGTAGCAGCCGGGGTCCGACGAATCCCCTTCCATGGGCATCATCCCCATCCCCATCGGCGCCATGCCATAGTCCATCTGAGGACCTGCTGTCATCGCCGGGCCGCCGGGGACAGGAACCGCAGCGGCGTTATACGAGACGGGACGAACCCCGCGAGGCATCGCATTTGCCGCCGGGTAATTCGCGGACCCGTACTGACCATACGCAATCTGACAGGAGACGAAGGCCGCAAGGGAGAAGAGAGCGGTTCGCATTAACATGACTTGATCCTTGGTTCTCGTTCACGGGAACGCACGATTTGCGATTGTTCCTCTTTTCGGACATTGCGGCCCCCTTCCCGCATCAAAAGCGGAACATTCCCTGGAATCGTCAATCTCCGCGACTCGCGGACAATCGCCGCAGCTGGCACAAACCGTAGAAGCAGAAGAAACCGCAAGGTTTGCCTAAACCATTGTTCCCCAAGAACCCGAAAAAGATGTGCGACACGTTCTTTCGCTGTCGCACAAGCGGATTATCACAACAGTCCAGTTTCAAATGAAGAATTGGGGGAGGCCATGCGCAACACTTGCGCCACCGCACCGAATTGGAGATCCACGGTGCTCCTCACAGCCAGCATGCTTGCATGTCTTGCGGTTGCATCGGAGGCACTGGGACAGCGTCCGCACCCTCTTCCGATGCCGCAACTGGAACATTTGGTTCTGCCACCGGCCACGGTAGGCATCTCGGACCAGGAAGATCGGGAAGGTGATTTGATCGACGAGGTCATCGAACCCGACTTGAGGTTTCGCCTCGATCCGATTCGCTCGCTGTTGGTCCGCACCAAGCAGAAGGTGTCGCGGGTCTCGATTGCGGATCCGGCGATCTTGGACGTGACGCAGTATGGCCCGACCGAGTTCGAGTTCTTTGGAAAACGTAGCGGCGAAACCACGTTGAGCATGTGGTTCATCGACGAAATCGGGCAAGAACAGGTCTTGCGCTACCTGGTCCACGTTGGTACGGACCAGGAGGAGCAGCGACGCGCCGAATTGGAATACGGCGAATTGCAGGACCGGATCAACGAATTATTCCCCTACAGCCAGATTGAGCTGATTCCGATTGCCGACAAACTGATCGTTCGCGGCCAAGCGCGGGACGTCGAAGAAGCGTCGCGAATCCTGTCGATCATCCGCGCCGGAGGCGACGCGGGCGGCGGCTGGGGCGGCGGGGCGGTAACGGGCGGTCCAGTGGCCACCTTGCCCGACGCGCCGGATCTGCCCATCGCCAACGTGATCAACCTGCTGGATGTCCCCGGAGAGCATCAGGTGATGCTCAAGGTCCGCATCGCGGAACTGACGCGGACTGCACTGCGGGAGCTGGGCATGAGCTTCAGCATCGGCGGGAATGACTGGGGGATAACGAGCATTATGGGCGGCGCCGGCAATCTGTCCGCCATCCTCAACGACAGCATCGACTTGGAGCTGTTCCTGAAAGCCTACAGCTCGAATGGCTACGGCAAGATCTTGGCCGAGCCCACGCTGGTCACGTTGAGCGGCCGTCCGGCGACATTTCTGTCCGGCGGCGAATTTGCCGTCCCCACGGCTGTCGGCATCGGCGGAATCGGTGCGGCAACGACTGCCTTCCGTGGGTTTGGCACCATGCTTACTTTCACGCCGACCGTGCTGGACAAAGATCGCATTCGGCTGCACGTGATCCCCTCCTTCAGCACCATCAACAACGAACTGGCGGTCGACGGAATCCCCGGGCTGAACAGCCGGGCGGTGATGACGACCGTCGATCTGCGCGAGGGCCAGTGGCTGGCGATTGCCGGTTTGATTCAAGACCAGCAAGGCGGGACGAAAGGGCGGATCCCGTTCCTGGGAGACATTCCGTTCCTGGGCGCGCCGTTCATGAACGAAAGCGTCCGCCGGGAGGAAACCGAGTTGGTGGTCCTGGTCAGCCCCGAACTCGTGCATCCGATGGAAGCCAAACAGGTGCCTCTCATCCTGCCGGGAATGGACGTGACCGAGCCGAACGACAAGGCGTTTTTCTGCCTGCAGCAGATCGAAGGGCACCCGAACGTCCACCATCGCAGCACGGTGTGGCCCGCGTATCGGGATCGCCTCCGCGAGGCCGGTTTCCAAGCCGTTCATGCCAACCGGGGCGTGAATGGCCTGTACTATCAGCAACAGCGTTACTACATGTGTGGTCCGCAAGGCTTCTCGCAGTAGCAACAGAAATTGGAGTTCATCAATACCTAGGAAACAGCCCAACGGCTCGCGAACCTGAAGGAACCGTCCCATGATTCGACCCTTTCTCAAATCTGCAGCTTGCCTGTGCGCGTTGCCGGTCCTGCTGGCCGCCGTCGGTTGCACCAGTCCGTCGCTGTTCTATCAACCACCCCCTCCGCCCGAAATGCTGGGCACCAAGGTGGACCAACTGATGCAAACTCAGGAGGACAACGCCGAAGCCTCGAAGTTTGTGATCTATCAGCACGAATTCGAACTCAACGAACACAAGGAAGGCAGGATTTCTGACGGACTTCGCCTGAACGCATACGGCGAAGACCATGTCCGGAAGATCGCCGAAAACTTGCGTCAGGGCGCTCCCTATCCGGTGGTCGTGGAACGTAGCCAGACCTCTCCCAAGGCCGGCACGAAGTACCAGTATCCGGTTCACTACAACGCCGATCTCGATATGAATCGCCGCGAAGTCATCGTTCGGGCGTTGACCCGTATGGGAATTGAGGATGCCGACATGCGCGTCGTCGTCGCGCCCGCGTTCGCCCAGCCGCTGAACGGAAACGAAGCGGAGAGTGCGTATGGCGTCGGAATATCCGGTGGTGGCTTTGGTGGTGGTGGCTTTGGTGGTGGTGGCTTCGGTGGTGGCGGCTTTGGTGGTGGCGGCGGTTGGTTCTGATGCCCGCGCTCATTTTGCAGCCCCGCCGCGAAACGCCGCGGGGTTTGGCTTTTCGGACAGCAGGAGTGCTCTCATGCGGTGCAGAGGAATGGAATCGTCGCTATGTTTGATTTTGGCCGCCGTCGCCAGCGCAGGCTGTGCAAGCCTGCCCGATGCCAGCAGCCTTGTGCCGGGCGGAGCTGCCAAGGCCAACCAGACACTGGAAGCACAGCTTGCCATGGCGCGCCTGAGCGAGCGTCACGGCGACGCCCGCACCGCCGAGAAGATCTACCAGGCCGTCCTGCAAAAGAATCCCCAGAACCAGCTGGCGCTTCATCGGCTGGGCGTGCTTGCCGCCAAGATGGGTGAGCACGACAAGGCCGCGGAGCACCTGAATGCGGCCGCCCAATTGGGGCCGCCGTCGTCCGAACTGCTGAATGACATCGGGTTCAATCTGTTTGTGACGGGGCGGGTGCCCGAGGCCGAGGCGGTGTTCCGCCAAGCGATCGCAGTCGATCCCCAGAACAAAGCGGCCCGGAATAATCTGGGCTTGGTCCTCGGCGAAACTCAACGCTACGACGAGAGCCTGGCAGAATTCCGGCGAGGGAACAGCGAAGCCGAAGCTCACGCCAATCTGGCCTACGCCAAAACGCAAGCCGGAGACATGGCGGGCGCCAAGTCTTCCTATGATCGAGCCCTGACGCTGAACAAGGAACTCAAACCGGCCGCGGAAGCACTGGTTCAACTGGCTCGGCACCGCCCGCCGTCCAACGACTCGGATCTGTTTCCAGCGGAGTCGGGACGAACGAACCGCTCCAGGGCCTTCGACCGACGCAGGATGACGGAAACAGCGAGCCGCGAGAAGACCCTCGCCGAACTGGTCCAGGAGGGCAAGACCGCCGATTTCCTCGAATCGGTCACGGAGCAGGATCGCACGACGGGCCGCTCGAAGACGTTCCGGCCACCGGTTGACGCCGCAAGCACCATCGCGCAGGTCGCGTACATCCGCCGCGAGGGAACCGCGGATCCCGATTCCATCGTGGGCTTGCCCGAGATGCCCGACGTCGGTCGACGGCCAACGGCGCAGGTTCCTGCCCACCCACCGCAGCGCCGCACGGCGGAGGAGCGGGCCCGGGATTCCTCCTCGAACCGAGCCGCGGCCACCGCTGGTGCCGGGGGAAGTTTCGTGCTGTCGAGGGTCTTCCGCTTTCCTGACAAAGTCGAAGCGGCAGCAGTGCCCAAGACGCATCGCCGGGTGACGCGACTGCACGAGCCCGCAGCCGCGGCGAACCGGCCGGACAGCCAGCGGCAAGCCGGTGTTTTGCCGCCGGCGGAAGTGGACGACGCCGTCGAAGTCTCAACGGCTTGGCCGACCCCCACGCCGCGTGCCTCCCAGCGTTATCCCAAGCGGAATGGGAATCTACTGTCGTCTTTCGAGCCGCGAGCTGCCGTGCAGCCGCCGGTCTCGCCCCCTGCGACCCAGACGAACTCGCCTGTGGAATCAACCCATCCGCCCGAAACCGGGTTCGCGGCGCCAGGTCGGTTGCTTTCGCCTGCCCCGGAAACCGCGGCGCTGCGCCCCTGGCAAACGCCCACCTGGACGCCGGATTCGGGCGGCCTGTTTTCCGCCGCAACGCCACCCTCCGCGACGAATCCTAATGGCATGCCTGTCCCGACTCTGCCGCTGGCAAATCTGGCCCCGTAAGCGAGCCTCCTACGGTTGAAGGAACCTCGCTAACTGATCGATCCGCCTTACGACGTCGGGATGGAACTCGGCGACATCCCTGGACTCGGCGGGATCGGTCTTCAGGTCGTACAGTTCCCATCGGCCCTCCGCACCGAAACGCACACCCTTCCAATCCTCGACGCGAACGGCTTGCGCCAAGCCGTCGCGGTGCTTTTCCCAGTACAGGAGCGCCCTCGACAGACGCTCGTCCCCGACGGACCCCGCCAGTCTTCCCGCGAGGGAAACGCCATCCAACGTCCGCGGGCAACGCAGGGTGCCGGTCAGGTCGCGAAGGGTCGGCAACAGATCCCACATGCCGAAAGGCACGTCGCTTTCCGCCGGCGCCCGGCGGGCACCGGGCCAAAGCACGATCAGCGGCACGCGGATCCCCCCCTCATACAGTTCGCCCGCTCTGCCTCGCAACTCGCCGGCCGCGAGGAAACGGTCTTCCCCACCCCCCGGAGCACTCGGTGGACCACGATCGCTCGTCAGGATGACCATCGTCCGGTTCAAGATCCGCCGCTGCTGAAGCTGGGTTACGATCTGGCCCAGGTAACGGTCGACACGAGTCAGCATCGCCGCTCGAACCTTGTCCCCCATCGGCCAGTCCCGATCGGCGTAGGGACTCAAGTCCGGAACCTCCACTCCGTTTTCGGTAACCGACATCGGAAGCGCGACGGTCATGAAAAAGGGCCGCCTGTATTCGGTATCGATGAACCGCTGGGCGGCTGCGACGATCACATCGGGCGCGTACTGCGTCTTCGCGCCAGCCCGGTTCCCCGGCAGTGAGACCTGATTGCCGTTGCACCACAGGGTCGGCGGGTAGAAGTCGTCCGCACTCGGATCGTCCAGATAGCCGACAAAGGTCTTGAACCCCTGGCTGTTCGGGTGGCCTGCCCGCGCGACGGGGCCAACTCCCCAAATCCCAAACAGCCCCGTTTCATACCCGCCTTGAAACAGCACCTCCGCCAGCGTGACGTCCCGCTCGCGAACGGTGATCCAATCCTCGCCGGCTTGCTCCCCGCGAGCCGTCAAATTGCCGCTGTAAAGTGTCCCGCGCGAGGCGACGCTTTCACAACTGCCGGCGTAGAACTGTGTGAACCGCGTGCCATGCGCCGCCAGGACGTCCGCGACCGGCGTCTTGATCTGTTGCTGGCCGTACGCGCCTAACTCGCCATAACCCACCCCGTTCAAAAGGAACAACACGATGTTCGGACAGTGGTGATTCACGATGCGAACTTGACGATTGACTTGCTCCAAAGCTCTTCGATTCTCGTCGCGGATGCGCGTCAAGGTGGCGTCGGCGTCACGCAGCAGCTGATTTGTTGCCTCCCGATCCTGGCCGGGGATGCCGTCGGTCACGTCCAGTGCCTCTTGCAGCTTTCTGACAAACGCATCTCGCAGATCCTCGTTGTTTTCCACCGGCGGTTTCGGAGCGTCCGACGGAGATTTGGCTCCCTCGTTGGGAATGCTCTTGGTTTGGGCAGACAGCGGACAGGCAGGATGCGACACAAACGCGACCATCATCACGAGTGCAGAAACCCAAAATCCACGCGACCACATGGTTGTTCTCCTCGCAACAGAAGATATCTTCGAGCAGAGTTTCCAGGCTGGTAACAGAGCCCTTCCCAATTGGAATCTTAGATAGTCTGTAGATAATAGTAAACATGGGAAGAAAATTAAGCCTGGTGACCATGTGTGGTTTGGGTGGAATTTATCCATTCAAAACATCTGCAAGAAAGCGATGTTGCACGAAATCGTCTGGATGGCGATTATATGCAGCCGTATCTGGCGACGAACGAAAAACATGGCCCGATCGCAACTGCTTTGGCGGACAGGATCGTCCGCTCGACCAGGTCGGCAGCCCGCCCATCCCCAGCAAGGAGGCCCCTCGATGCGGAATCGACGATCATTTCTCCCAATGACCCTGGTGCTGTTCTCGGCCGCACTGACGGCTGCCGGATGCAGTTCCGGGGAGGGCGGTCCTCCAGCCGCCAGCATCTCGGAGGCTTCCACGTCCGACGCTCGCAGTCCTTCGGAATCCAAGTCGACGGTCACGGTACCGGTGCAGGTACGGGCGGGCGAGGCGTCCAGCGATACGCCGGCTCAGCCCTTGCAAACGGCGCGGGCTCCCGAAGTCATTCTGAAAACGTCGTTGGGCAACATCCGACTGCGGCTGAATGCGGATAAGGCGCCGCTAACCGTGGATAACTTCCTCTCGAATTACGTAGAACGTGGTTTCTACGACGGGACGGTCTTTCATTACGTCGACAAGGGGTTCATGATCGCCGCTGGCGGGTACACGGCGGAATTGGAGCCGAAAGAAACGCGGGCGTATGTGAAAAACGAGGCCAACAACGGCTTGAAGAACAAACGCGGCACGATCGCCATGGCTCGGCATCCCGACCACGCGGACAGCGCCACTTCGCAATTCTTCGTCAACTTGAACGACAACGCCGGACTGGACTCTCAGCGGGACGAAAGTTCGGACGCTGCCGGATACTGCGTGTTTGGCGAGGTGGTCGAGGGGATGGAGATCATCGACCGCATCGCCGATGTCGAGGTGGCCGACCGCGACCAGTTCCCCAAGACGCCTGTGGCGCCGATCGTCATTGAATCAGCTCAATGGCTGCGGTAGTCCGCCCACAAGTGGAAATGGCACCATTACCGAGCGGAAAGCGTTAGCGAGGAAACAGGTTAGCAACTTGGCTTTCGCTTGGGTTTCTTGATCATGATCAACCGCGTGCCGTGGCGGTCCGTCCATGCTGTCACCCCGGTCGAGAGTTTTCACGAAAATCTACGGGATTTTGGCTGCTAGCAGCCATTGCATTCGGCGAGTTCTGCGATAGACTGAAGGAACTTGTCGGAGAGGATTGTGAAGCGATTCTGCAATGGCAGTAGGAGGAATGGCCATGTCTTCCGCGATGTTTTTCGTGCAACAATGCCCCACGTGTGGCCGCCGACTTCGCGTCTGTGTCGAGTACTTGGGAAAGACAATTCAATGCAGGCACTGTCGGGGCACACTCGTCGCCCGCGATCCGGAGAACACTCCCAGCCGCGGCGATCCGCAGTGGGCGCTCATGCAACGCGTCGAAGAATTGCTGGCCGTTGGGCGGCACGCTTGAGCAAGGCAGGCAGAACCCGTCGAGCCTTCGGCGATCAGCATTGTTCGCCGAGCGGGGACGGTTCGTGCAGCGCAGCCGCATCCAGCAAGCTTTTGGTGATGGCGTTGAAGATGGGGTGTTGACGATCGAATTCACGGCTTTCCGCCTGACAGGTTAGCAGGCAGGTGTGTATCCCGGTTTGGAAGCAGCGGATGCGACACGTCACGAGGAAGTCCAGGCAGAAGAATTCCATGTCGTAGCCTCGCGCCGCCACTTCCCACAGATCCTCGGACACGGTTTCCGCCTCCAAGTCCTCGTAGATCTGCTGCATCGCCGTCAACGCCTGTTTGACGAGTTCCGACGGACTCGTCTGCGACGGATAGACCTGCAATTCCCAGTACGCTCCATTGGGGCTTTGCAGCGAGACGCTTCTGGGCCACGCCTCGAACTGTTCGTCATGAACCGTCCAGTTCTCCGGATAGAGGAGGCGGATTCCGAAGTTCTCGTAGACTGCAACCATCGTTCGCCTTTCTTGCGCTGGGTTCCTGCCAAGCCAATCTTGCCGTGTTTCCGCACTTCTGGTACGCTTCATGCGGCTCGTCGGCCAGTATTTTGCCGTTTCTTATTATATTGAACCAGCCCGGCAAGTGCCGATGCAATCTGTGATGTATCGCGTCCGCAAGCCCCCTTGCTACCGTGCCGTTCAATCGACGACTGGCGGTTCCCGCCAGAACGCTCGCGGTACGGCGATGGCGGCAGTGATCGGCATCGCGGTGCTCATCGGCCTGAACGGGTGTGCGACCCTGGTTCGAAACAAAACAGACCAAACCGTCGTCTCCGCTCGACAGCTGTCGTTGCGGGGCGTCCACGCCGCGCAGCAAGGTCAACTTCGCGAAGCCGAGGTGTTTTTCAGCCGCGCCAGCGAAATGTGTCCGTTGGACGAGCGGATTCGCTTCCATTACGCCGAGACCTTGTGGGAACTTGGGTCCCGGCGGCAAGCTGTCGCGCACATGGAAGAAGCGGTTCGATTGTCGGGCGGCAACGCCGAATTGGTGGTTCGGCTGGGGGACATGTACTTGGCCGAGGGCGATTTGCAGCGCGCGGCGCTGCAGGCGGAGTCGGCGATCCAATCCAATCGCCGCTTGGCGGCGGCCTGGGCCTTGCGCGGGGATGTCCTGCGGCAGATGGGGCGCGACGAGGATGCCTTGGCCGGTTACCATCGGGCGCTCAGTCTGCAGGCGCACTACCCGCGAGTCCAACTGGCCACTGCGGAAATCTATAGCCGCCAGAAGCGGCACGCGCGCGCTTTGGCGACGCTGCGGACGTTGGCCGACGGTTATCCCAGTGGCGAGACGCCTCAACAGGTCCTCGTCCTCCAAGGGGGGGCACTCAAGGAACTGGGCCGATATGACGCGGCCATCGAAACGCTCGTAGCGGCTGCCAAGCAGGGGCCGCCCAGCACGGAAGTGCTGGTGCAACTGGCCGAGACGCAGTGGCTCGCCGGCGACACCGCCAACGCTCGACTCACCCTGCAAACCGCCATCGCGCGATCGTCGCGCGAGCCAGGCACCGAACCGCTGATGGCCCAGGTGCTGACACTGCAGCGCAAGCTGGCGGGCGACATGCGGCTCTGAACGGGCGTCTTTCTTGCCTTGCATCTATCGACTCGCCCCGCCGACCACCCGCTGGATATTCTCCCGCGTCACAGGCGCGATCACTCCTCGCTCGGTAATGATCGCCGTAATATGCGTCGCCGGCGTGACATCAAAGGCCGGATTGTAGACGCCGATACCGGCCGGCGCGATCTGCCTGCCCAGTCCCTGGGTAATCTCCTCGGCCGCACGCTGCTCGATGGGGATCCCATCGCCGCTGGCCAGGGATAGATCGAACGTATTGCACGGCGCGGCGACGTACAGGGGAATATCGTGAGCGCGTGCCAGGACGGCCACGGAGTAAGTGCCGATCTTGTTGGCGGTATCGCCGTTGGCCGCGATGCGGTCGGCACCGGTGATCACCGCCTGGACTCGGCCTTCGCGCATGACCTGGGCCGCCATCGAATCGCAGATCAGCGTCGCCGGGATCTGACGCTGGACCAATTCCCAAGCAGTCAGTCGCGCCCCCTGCAACAGAGGCCGCGTTTCGTCGACGAATACGTGCAACCGCTTGCCTTGATCCTGGGCCGTGAACAACACCGCCAGCGCCGTTCCGTACTCGGAAGCCGCCAGCCCGCCCGCATTGCAATGCGTCAGCACTCCGACCGGGTCGGGCAGCAGCGCGGCGCCGTGCCGTCCGATGGCGTGACAGGTCGCGCGGTCTTGCTCGTGGATCACCCGGGCTTCCTCCAGGAGCGCATCGTGCCACGCGGCTGGCGATCGCCAGCCGCGAGATTCGTTCCCGACTCGCTGCATCCGTTCCAACGCCCAGAACAGATTCACCGCCGTCGGCCGACTGCCGGCCAGGTAACGTGTCACCTCTTCCAGACGCTTTCCGAACGCCTCGTCATTGGCCTCACGGACCGATTGCAGGCCCAGACAAACGCCATAGGCGGCGGCCAGTCCAATGGCCGGCGCTCCGCGAACCTGCAACTGGCGAATCGCCTGCCAGACCGACTCGACGTCGCGGCACTCGACCTCCACAACCTCCGTGGGCAGTTTGGTCTGGTCGAGCAGGCGCAAGTACCCGCCGGCGTCGCCGACCCAGCGGAGCGTTTCCGGCTTGGCGAACGGACTCATGGCGTCGCTCTCTTTCAGGCCTTCAGTCTCTGCTGGAACTCCGCGTCCCGCGCAGCGAGTTTGGCCGCCAGGGCCTGCTTGAATTCGCTGAATTTCGCCTGCAAACTTGCGTCCGCCGTGGCCAGGATCTGAACCGCGAACAGACCGGCATTTCGCGGGCCTCCCATCCCCACAGCCATGCAGGCGACGGGTACGTCACCGGGCATCTGCACCATCGACAACAGCGAATCGAGTCCGCCCAGTTCCGTCGTGGGGACCGGCAAGCCGATCACGGGCAGCGTCGTGTGCGCGGCGACCACACCTGCCAGATGGGCTGCCCCCCCGGCGGCGGCGATGATCACTTTCAAACCCCGTTCGCTCGCACTGGCGGCGTATTGGGCGACCAGGTGCGGCGTCCGGTGAGCGCTCATCACGTGAACTTCGTAAGCGACGCCAAACTCTGCCAACGCGTCGGCGGCTTTCTGGATCTTCGGCCAATCGCTGTCGCTGCCCATCAAGATCCCCACCAGGGGATGGTACTCCTGACTCATCATCGCTCCTTTGGAAAAATGGTTCTATTCAATTACGCGCGGAAGACTCTGCTGCCACGGGTTGCTCGCACGCCCCGCGGGGGGCAGGCACTTCGCGAACCCGGCGCGATATGGTATCATATTCTCCGCGCGGGCGGGATTGGGTCAGCCTTGTTTCAGCCGGCGCGGTAATGTGTCCGAAAACGTTCCAAAACTATCCGAAACTATCCGAGGAGCAACACCAATGATGACAAGAGGGATTCTCGCGGTGACGATGATTCTGGGCAGTGCCGGCGTTGCAGCTGCAGCAGGGCAGGAAGATCGCATTTTCGAGATGCGGACCTATTACGCTCCGCCAGGCAAACTGGACGCCATGAACGCTCGCTTTCGCGAACACACGCTCAAGTTGTTCGACAAACACGGCATGGTCAACATCGGCTACTGGATGCCGATCGACAATCCGGACAACAAGATGATGTACGTCTTGGCATTCCCCAGCCGCGAGGCCCGTGAGGCGTCTTGGAAGGCTTTCTTTGCGGATCCTCAATGGCAGGAAGTCCGTAAGAAGACCGAAGCCGACGGACCGATCGTGGCCAAGGTGGAATCCGTGTTGTTGAGTGCAACCGACTATTCGCCCGCCGTCAAACCGTCGGTGGCCGGCGAACGGGCCTTCGAGTTGCGGACCTACACGGCCTCGCCGGGAAACTTGGGAAACCTGAACGCCCGGTTCCGCAATCACACGTTGAAGCTGTTTGAAAAACACGGCATCACGAACATCGGCTACTGGTGCCCGTTGGAGGACCAGCCAGGCGCTGGCGAAACGTTGGTCTACATCGTAGCCCACGAGAGCGTCGACGCAGCTCAAGCCTCGTTCGGGGCATTCCGCCAAGATCCCGACTGGCTGGCAGCTCGGAAAGCCTCCGAGGAAAAAGCCGGCGGGTCCTTGACCGCTCCGGACGGGGTCAAGTCCCTGTTCTTGAAAGCCACCGATTACTCGCCGATGCGATGACGCGACGCATGGCCTCGGCGTGCAGAATTGCCTTGAGAAAGCGACTGAGCGATGGAAAATCCAAAATTGGATGCCACGGACGAGGTCTTGCCCGAATCCACGCCGCCAGCGGAAAGCGAACCGACCGACGTCGAGCCGGGGCGGCGTTTGGAGTTGCTGGCGCCGGCCGGAGACTTGGCGGCGCTACAAGCCGCCTTGGCCGCCGGAACCGACGCCGTCTACTTCGGCCTGAACGTCCTCAACGCGCGGCGGCGAGCCCGCAATTTCGATCAGACCGAGTTCGCCGCGGCGGTGCAGACGACGCACGAGCATGGGGCCAAAGCCTATTTGACCTTGAACATCGATCTGACCGAGCGGGAGCTGGCCCAGGCGGCACGGCTGTTGAAGTTGGCTCAAGAGGCGAACGTGGACGCCGTGCTGGTCCGCGACCCCGCGCTGCTGGCGTTGAAGCCAGAGTTCCCGACGCTGGATTTCCACTTCAGCACGCAGACCTGCATCGCCAACAGCGCTGACGTGGCCGCCGCCGCCCGGCTGGGCGCCACGCGGGTGGTGCTGGCTCGCGAGTTGTCGCTGCAGGAGATCCGCGACGCTTCCGCAGTGGACGGCATCGAAACGGAAGTTTTCGTTCAGGGCGCCTTGTGCTTTTCCGTTTCCGGCCGCTGCATGTTGTCCAGCTGGGTAGGCGGACGGAGCGGCAATCGCGGGACGTGTACCAGCACCTGCCGCGTGCCCTGGTCGGTCGATGGGGCCCCGGCCGGCACGCCGCTGTCCATGAAAGATCTCTCCCTCGCGAACCGCCTGGCGGAGCTTCGCGCCGCAGGCGTGGCGGCCTTGAAAATCGAAGGCCGGATGAAGACCGCCGAGTGGGTCGCGCAAGCGGTAGGTCTCTATCGCCGCGCGTTGGCCGGCGAAGACGTCGAGCAACTTGCGGCGCAACTTGACGCCTTGGGAGCTTACACGGGCCGTCAGCTGACCTGCGGCTATCTGGACGGCGAGTATGGCGAGTTGACCGGCGCGGCGGGCCGCGAACGCCGCGGCGCCTCGGCGGACCGCCATGCGGAATCGGACGCGGACGCGGATGCCGATGCCAATGACCAGGCGAACGCGGAGGGCGGAGCGAACGCCGATGACGAGTCCGAAGCGGGCCAGCCGCCTCGCTCGGACCGAACGAGCTATGAACTGGACATCGATGTGCTGCCGCAAGGGATCGTGTGCCGCTGTCGCTACATGGGCGAGACGACCGAGTGGACCATGCCGAAAACCGTCGTTCACCGGCCGCACAAAGCCGTGGCGATCGGCAACCTGCTGGACTTTTTGAGCGCCCAGCAGGTTCAAGGCTGCGAGCTGGTCCGCGGAGCGACGAACGAGCCCGGGTTCCTGATGGTGCCGCGGAAGGTGAACGAGTTGTCGACGCAGATCGCCAAAGCCTTGCAACACCGTCAGAAAGTCCACGCTCGCCTGCAACAAACGGAGGTGCCGGAAGCGGTCCAGGCGATCTTCGAGAGCGTCGCGCGGCATCCTTCCAATCGCAACCCGCTGGGCCAGCCGCCGGACCGAGTCCGCTTGGAAGCCGACGCCGTCGAATCGTTCCTGGCGACGGTGCGGCCGGATGGCGTGATTGTCGAAGGGCTGACCGCCGAACGCGTCAAAGCGATGCGTTCGCTGTGCCGCCGAGCTTCCTTGATCGCTGCCCTTCCGCCGGTGTTCTTCGAGGCCGACATGGCAGGAATCCGGGAATTGCTGCGCGCCTGCCAGCGGGCCGGGGTGACCGTCGAAGTCAACAGCTGGGGCGGATGGCTGTTGGCCAAGCAATCCGGAGTGCGCATGGAGGGCGGCCCCTTTCTGCCGGTCCTCAATTCGCTGGCGGCCCGCGTGCTGGGCCACGCCGGGCTGCAGAGCGTCACGCTGTCCATCGAGGCGGACCGGCGGCAACTGGAGGCCATCACCGACCGCTGCCCCCTGCCGTGCTCGCTGGTCGTCTACGGCCGCCCGCCGTTGATGATCACACGGGTCGCCCTGCCGGACGATTTCGACGGCCAGTGGATGGTCGATCGGCGGGAAACGCGGGTGGTCCCGCGGCGCGAGCAGGGCCTGTGGGTGCTGCGCCCGGTCGAGCCGTTCGATCTGCGCGACGAACGCAACGACCGGATCCACGTCCGGCACCTGGTCGTCGATCTGGTGGGCGCCGCCGACCCCGTCGGAGAATGGCTGGAAAACCGCCGCCGCGATCACTTCCGCTTCAATTATGATCGCACGCTGGCGTGACGCTGCCGTCAAATGCAGCACTTTGCCAAAGAACACAGCAGGCCACCGTGCATGGCGAACATCCGGCAGGCCCGGCCGAAAAAACCCGAAACGAAAAACTTGTCACGTAAATCATTCAAGTTTGCGGGTTTAGGAGCCGTCGGCGCGGTCGGAAACGTTGTTCCCATGACCTGACCTGTTGTGCTTGGTCCACAAGTTGCAATTCCTCGGATACGACGGGAACGCTGGGCAGGAACCACGACTCCGGCTCAACGTTGGCTTTCGCAACGACGTCTTTTTGATGAGGAGGTGTGACAAAGAAGGGCTCGGTAATGCATGGCACCAGCCGGCAGGAGCCGGTGTTGGGAGAGGGCTTCGGTCTCCTGCCGGCCTGTGTGCTATGCGTCCCTCGCTAGCGCAGCAACCAGCTGATCGCCTGGTCCACGCGATCGGACGTTTCCTTGGCAATCTTCAATGCCTGCTCGCTTTCTGACGCTCGGTAAGCGGCCTCAATCACCTTTCCAGGCTCGGCTTCCCCGCCCAGCCACAACGGCGTCGGCGCGGCCAAAGCGATCATTCCCGGCAAGTCAAAATACTTGGCCCCGCCCGGCAGAAAATCGGGCGAGTGGATGTCCAGGACATTGCCAAAGCGGAACCCGCCCGTATGGATCGCAGCCTTGGCGACGGTGTCTTCGGCCTGAGCGAGCGCCGCGGCCGCCCAGGGACCACTGCCATCCAGGCCGATCAGCATGATCGACGCATCCGGATGCCGCCACCGCGCGAACTGCAGCACGCTCAGCACGTCATGCACCCGCAGCGCAAACACGGTGTGGTTATAGCCGAACGTGTATGCGGCCGCCTCGCGGGGATTCTCGACGCGGCGCGTTCTTTCCAGCGGCTTGCCGTCCGCAAGGAACTCGCCTTGATAGATCAAGTCGGCGCCGATGACCGTGACGCCTGCGTCGAGCAAGCGGCTGACCGCTGCTTGCGGTGACCCGTCGGCGGCGAACAATCCGGCTTTGCCGTTTTCGCTGAGCCATACCACCACGCGCGATCCTGCCGTTTTTGGCTCGAGCACCACCACCGGCAACTCGCTGCCTTGAGCGGCGTTTCGCAGTAGCCCGGTGGCGACGCGAATCCCTTCGCGATCCGTCGTCGCCGTCGCCTCGACTCGCAGGTCGAGCGCGGCGGGCAACCCCGCTCCGATCACCACGTCGACCGCTCCGCCGACAACTTCCCGATACCGTTGCCAGGTTGCCGAGTCGTGGGGGACGAGCTGGGCCAGCTGCTGGTCGGCGTCGTCTTTCCAACCGCGGAGCAAGGCCCGCTCGAAATCGTCGCCGCCAGCCGGCTTGGGATGGGCATCGTCCCAAACGGTCAACTCGGCGGCGCTCAAAAACGGATAGTCCTGTTCCACGATCGGCGTGGGGAGTCCCAGACCAAGATGCTCGTTCAGGAACTCATACATCTTCGCGCGGCTGACGTAGTTGTAATTATGCCCAAACTGCAGCAACGGATGATGACGGACGTTCTCTTCCGCGCCCAGCAGGCGGTAATGCTCCTGGAGCTGCGGAAAGCCTTTGGTTGGCATTTCCTTCGTCCAGTCGTCCGCGGACAGCAAGCATTGCGGCTTGGGGGCGAACAACGCCGCGAATTCGATATTCCCCGTCTCGACACGAAACAGGCAGGCATTCTCGCACGTACAGCCGCCTTGCATGGCGGTCGAAACCATGACGGCGGGCACCGACACGGCGACGCGCGGATCGAGCGCGCCGAGCACGAAGGTTTGCGTGCCGCCGCCGCTGGCTCCCGTTACGGCGATGCGCTGTGGGTCCACGTCGGGCAGGTCCAGCAGGAAGTCCAACGCGCGGATCGAGTTGTAGGTCTGCATCCCCATCACCGACTGGACGTGGGCTTCGGCCGCCGGACTGTATAGGCCCCAGTTTTCAGCCGCGTTCATCTCCGGCCGCTGTTTGGAGAATCCGTGTGCCAGGGCCAGTGTGATCTGTACGCTGTCGGCATAGCCGATCATGTCATAGTGAAACACGACACAGCCCATGCGGGCTAGCTGGACACACCGAGCTTGCAGCGGGCTGCGGCCGCCGTTCTCGAACCGCTCGGCGTCTTGCCCGATTTGTTTCTGCGCGGCGTCCACCCCCGCGTCGTGGAACCGGCCATTCGCCCAATGTCCGTGAGGGCTAAGGACACCCGGCAACTTGCCCGACTTGCCCTTGGGCCGGTACAGATTGCCCGTCACGTAGAACCCTGGAAAACTCTCGAAAAATGCCTTTTCGACGGTATAGTCGCCTTGATCGCGACGGCCATGCACGACCGCCTTCAACGGCGTCTTGGTCGGCATCGGCCACAATCCGAACGCGACCAGCATCTGCCGCCGCACCTGCTCGGCCCGGCGTGCCCATGCTTCCGGCGACTGGGGCGGTGTAAAGGGAAAGTAGCCGTTCAAGTCCTTGAGCTTCTCCAGTCGCTGGTCCGCCGGCAGCTTGTCAGGCGGCAAGACTCGCACGGCTGTTGTGTCGGCCGCAAACAGATTTCCCGCGAGGATGCACAACATGGGGGCCAAGCCCCCGCTGAGCCACAGACGTCGATTCGTCGCTAACGCTGCATTCATTGTGGATTACCTCCGAAGCTTAAATGGGCCAACAAAACGGTCACGCGACAAAACCAGTCTAGCGCATCGCGTGTCGGCTTGCCAGCAGACGCCTCCATCGCTTCTAATACGCAACATGGACGATTCACCAAGATTTGGTTGGGAAGAGGAACCGGACGGGGAAACCAAGCCGTGGGACGATTGGCCGCGCTGCCCGCGCTGCGGCACGCGTCGCGATACGGCTTGCCCCGATTGCGCAGTGCCGGGAGTGGAGTTTGCACTGGCCGAACTGGATCCGGCCGCGGCCTTGCCCGTGCCGCCGGACGGTGTATCCGACGGCGCATCCGACGGCGCGATCGACGGCGCAGTGGGGTGCAGGAGTGTGCGCACCAGTTGTTGCGGCGGCGGCCAGTTCCGAGCCAGCTGCTCGACACACGGGAGCGCCCCGGACAACGAGGAACCGTCACCCGCCGATGGTGCGGACGCCGTCGCTCCATCCGCCGAATTGCTCGGCGGACCCGCCGTGATGCTCGTCTGTCCGATTTGCGATGAAGCCTTCCCGCCGAAGTTTTTTCGCCGTTGCCGTCATTGCGAGCACGATTTTGGCAGCGGCTTGGAGCTTGATTCTTCCGAAGAATCCGCCGCAGAATCCGCCGCCAACTATCGTGTCCTATTCACTCTGCTGGGCGTGCTGGCGGCGATGGCCGGCATCGCCGTTTACCTGCTGTTCCTGTTCCGCGAATAAAGCCTTGGGAGTTGTTGCGATGAACGGTCGCGAACGCATTTTCGCCATGTTGGAAGGCCGCCCCGTAGATCAGTTGCCGCTGATGCCGATCACGATGATGTTTGCGGGCGACCATGCGGGCGTAAAATATGGCGACTATGCGGCCGATTATCGGCGATTGGCCGAGGCCCAGGTTGCGACCGCGCGGGACTACCATTTCGATTACGTGTCGGCCATCTCGGATCCGGCGCGTGAAGCGGCAGATTGCGGCGCGGACATCCGTTTCTTCGACGACCAGCCGCCGGCGGTCGACGAAGGCAATGCGCGGCTGGAGGATAAACACGTCCTCGACTCGCTGGAGATTCCCGATCCGCAGACGGCGCCGCGGATGCTGGATCGCGTCCGCGGGGTCGCCCTGCTGAAGGAAATGGTGGCCGGCGACAAGTTGGTCGAGGGCTGGATCGAAGGCCCCTGTGCAGAAGCCGCCGACCTGCGGGGCATCAACACGCTGATGCTGGACTTTTATGACGACCCGGCCTTCGTCCGCCACCTGTTCGATTTCGTGCTCGAGATGGGGCTCCGCTTCGCCAAAGCGCAGCTGGACGCGGGCGCCGAATTGATCGGTTTGGGCGACGCCGCGGCGTCGCTGATCGGTCCGCAGTTGTACGAGGAATTCGTGTGGCCTTACGAGCAGCGACTGGTCGATGGCTTACACGCCATGGGTGCCAAGGTGCGGCTGCACATCTGCGGCAACACCTCCAAGATCCTCGAGGCCATCGGCCGTCTGCGCTGCGAGATCGTCGACCTGGACTTTTTCGTCTCGGTGGCCGACGCCCGCCGCGCGATGGGCCCGGACCAGGTGCTGCTGGGCAATCTCGATCCGGTCCGCGTGATTCGCGACGGCACGCCCGAGTCGATCCGAGCCGCCCTGGCCGAATGCCATCGCCAGGCCGGCCCGCGCTACATCGTCGGCGCCGGCTGCGAAATCCCCCGCGGCACCCCGCCCCAAAATGTTTTGGCGCTGGCGCAATACGCGCAAACGCAGCCGTGACGCATTCGTCCGGCGACCGCGCGTCTGATGGGCTTGCCGATCGTCCGTCGTGCGCGGGCCGAACGCATTGTTACCCCGTCTTCTGACCTTCGTCTTCTCCGGCCAGCGAATTCCGCTACTGGGCTGGTGGCTAACCTTTACCCTTGGAAGGACTTATACGGAAGACGCGACCATTTGCCACCACCGCACAACGTTCGCAGAGGAACCAGTCGACCGAGAAATGCTTTCCTGGTTGAAACGCCTACTCGACCAACTGCTGCACGGCTTCGACCAGCCAGCCACTGTCCCAGGCGTGGAGCCGCTGAGGGCCGTCTTGAAAGACGTGCGGGATCTGCAGTTCGTCCAGCAGCGACTCGATCGCCAGATGCTGATCGCGGAAGTTGCCGTAGCCGAGATGAATGAGTCGTGGCCGGCCAGCGAGATCCGCGGCCCGTAGCCGGAGCAGCTTCGTAATCTGATAACGTTCAAAGTTCTCTTGGGTGGCAAAGATCTGTTCCATGCCATAACGGTTCGGCGCTGACATGGCCAGGGGGGCGTCCCAGGCGGCGGCGCGGCCAAAGGTATCGGGATGCCGTAACAGCAGACTGAATGCGCCCCACCCCGACTTGCTGAAGCCCACCAGCAGCCGGCTGGCGAGATCGCGGCGCACCGGATAGCGTCGCTCCACCAGCGGAACCACGACCCGCAGGAAATAACTCTCCTGACGAATCGTCGCTTGCTGCGGATGGTCGGCGTACCACGGCAAGTCGGAGAACGTGGCGTAGACGCAAACCAGGCGATGCCGATTGGACAGATCATGCCGCCGGATCTCTTGCATCGCGTCGCCCCAGCGGCGGCCGTCGCCCGCTTCGACGGGCAGCACATACAGCGTCCCATACGGCTCCGACGGCGCCGGGCCGTCGGGCATCAAGACGAAGATCTCCGTGGCGCCGGCCTGAAACTCGGACTGAACGCGATGCACCGTCCAGCCGCTGGCGTCCTGTCGGCGTTCGGAGACCTCGTGAACGTCATCCACCGGTTCAGCGGCCAGCGACGGAAACGCCGCGAGGCCGAAAAAGAGCATCCACCGCAAGATGCGGATGGCGGTTCCAGGATGGGGGCTTGTCATCTGTTCTTCTCCAGAAGGCCGAACGGGCACGAGGAAACCGAAACCGCGGCGCTAGGCACGTTTCTTCACCGCCTGTCGCGACGTCCACCACCAGGCGGCGGCGATCACGACGGCGACGGCACCCCAGCTCAACGGCCACCCGACTTGCCGAGGCGTTTGGTTTATGATCGGCGCTGTCGCCGAGGCGTGCGCGTCGCCGCCGACGAGCCCTGGACTGGTGTCGCCCGCAGCGCTGGCGTCGCGGGCCACGCGAGACGTCGCGTTTGCCATCGCCGCAGACTCGTCGTCGTTCGGCGGCACCTCGGGAACAGCGACTCTCACGGCCGCGGCAAATCGATCGGGCATCGACGGGCGCGCGGCGTCCGGCGTTACGGGCGGTTCAGCGCCCGCGAGACAGACATAGGCCGCCAGTCCGCGCATCGGTTCCAGCGGCACCGACACGGCTTCGCCGGGCTCGGGCACGGACGGCAAGCGTGCCAGCGGTTTCTCGCCGCCGATGGGCAGCACGACGGCATTTCCCCGCGCCCGCATGGCGGCGAAGTGATAGCCGGGGACCCGCTGGAAATTGTCGTCCCACAAGATGAATTTCACCGGCGACGTGCTGGGGATGAACGGGATCTGATAGACCAGTTCCAGCGAACAGTGCGGCTGACGCACAATGTCCGCGCGATCGCCTTGCAGGGCGACCGGAGTTCCGTCGATGGTGACGCGCATCTGTTGAGGAAGCCGCGGAGCAATCATGTCCCGATATCGGGCGATGGCTTCCGCGGCATCCGCCGGAATGACCGCTTCCGGCGGTGACAGAGCCTGCAGTTCGCGTTGGATCATGTTGTCGTGCAACCCGATCTGATAGCGAACTTGGATGGCGTTGGACCGCACAACCACCTGCACCGCCCGAAAGATCACGCCGTCCGGGGTGCTGTGCCCGGGGACCAGGATCATGGTTGCCGACAGGTAGAAAAGCACGCCAGCCATTGGTCGCCTCGATCGGTGTGTCGGTTGCGTTCGCGGGTTGCATCAAACTTCCAGCTGTTGATGGAAGCTCTTTCGTTAAAGCACTTTACGCACAACGCCACGGCTGCCGGCGCTGCGTTTGCCGACGCTGCACCGCGGCAGGAAAAAACGGGTTTTGCCGGTACCTGAGCTTGTTTCCCAGACCGGCCTCGGGTACACTTGGGGGCATTGCAAGGAAGCCTGACGGCTCTGACGACCACGAGCACCATGCCGGTTTGCGTTTGGCCTCACGTCAGTCTATGCCCAAACCGACGCAAAAGAAAGTCGTTCCGTGCTCGGCACGTTCGACTTTGCCCCCTCAATTCCAGCGTCGCCTCGGGAAACGGCGACCGGGATTTTGACCTCCCACCCTTCAGCCAGCGAGCAACAAAAAAAGGCAACCTTCATGAATCGGAATCACCTCACTTGGCTCGCCATGTCCCTCTCCGCGATCGCGGGCATGTTCTGTTCGCAGATTGCCTCGAAATACACGGATGGGCGAATCGAGGCGACGATTTCGCTTCCCGTCCAGACGACGGCTGCAGAATCCGGGACAACCGTGGCCTTGGTCCGCGAGGTGCCGGCTCTGAGCGGCGGGGCAAAGAACTAGTGCCGCAAACTCACAATGGACAGGCCACAGCTCGCTTGTCGGGCAGGTGAATAAGACGATACACCTTGAGTCTGACAGAGGATCTCGTCAAATTCTTGGACGGTCGCCCAGTATTCCTTGGCTGGCCCGTCAATCTCAGTGATGTCCCTTTTGACCACCTGCGTCCTACTTGATCGCGGACAGCATGTCCAATCGTCCGCGGATGGATTGGGCGAGTTCCTCCCGGTGAGTGGCATCCCAATAGGCCGCCTCGTTCTCGAGGCTTTGCGTCAACGCCTCGATGTGCCCGGCGGCCTCGAAATCCTGTTGCGATTGATGCAACCAGCGCAGTCCCGTCGCCTCGTCGCCTTGCAACAAGTAGGCCAAGCCCAGGTCCGCCGCCGCCTCGGCACGCTCGGGCCACACGACCTCGGGCGGTTCTTCGACGGCCCGGCGGAGCATCTGCAGGCCCTGGGCCGTGCCGCCTTGTTGCAGTTTCAGTGACCCCAGCATGGCCAGGGCGGGACGCACGACCGCCGGGTCGTCGCCAGCCGCCAGCGCGACCAGCAGCGCCGTCGCCGCCGGGGTGAGGCCGAGGTGCGTCAGGGCCTTGGCTTGCGCCAGCCTCAGCCCGTCCGCCACACGCGGGTCGCCCGTCAGCGACTCGGCCCGCTTCCACGCGACCAACGCGGCCTGCGGTTCCGCCCGTACCAGCCGCCAATGGCCGATGTTCGCCCACAGTTGCCATTCGCCGGAGTCAGTTTCCGTGCCGGCGTGGGCGACGGAGTTCGTCGGAGGCGGGTTCAGCCCATGACGGCCACACAGTTGCGTCAACTGCTCGCGCACGACGCCCGGCCACGGCGCATGCGCCGGACGCAGATAGGCCACACGTTCCCACAGGATCGGATCGACCAGCGGGACGGCCTGCAACGACAGGTGGCCCGCCAGCACGGCCGCCTCTTCCCATGCTCGATCGGCGCCGCCGCCTTCGCCCGTGCGGCGGAGGGCGTCGCTGAGCAACAGCGTCAGATTCGCCGCCTGATAAGGATGTTCGGTCCCCGCCGTCCGCCGCGCGGCGTCAAATGCCTCGGCCGCTTCGGCCGGGCGTTCGTCCAGCAACAGGGCGATCCCCTGCAGCCGCCAGGCGTCGATCTGCAGGACGGGCGCAAGGCCCGGCGGAACGGCCGCCGCCAGTTTCAAGGCCAACGCTTCGCGGGCTTGACCGTTTTGCAGACGACTCATGAACTGGATTCGCGTCCGGTCGTAGTCCGCAGTGGCCTGGGGGTTCGCCTGCCGCTGCGAAACGAGCGCGGTCCAGCCTGCGCCGGGAGGTGCGGCCACGCATTGCCGGTCGTGGGCTTCGGCAATCATCCGCAACGTCTGCAGCGAAACCCGCGCGGAGGCTGAGTCGGACAGGACGGTTGCGGCGAGGTCCGGATACCGCTGTACGAAGCGAACCGTAGCCGTCACACGCCGCGCACGCAAATGCTCGTTCGTCAAGTCCACGAATTGCTGCGGCGTCAGCGACGGCTGCTCGACGTCCCCCAAGGCAAAACCGTCGCCGCCCACGCGGACTTGCGCGCCCCGCGGTGCCGTCGGGGATGCCAACGCCGGCGGCTCATCGCGTCCGAAACGCAGATCATTCAAGACGCTCGAACAGCCGGCGCTCATCGAGGCCAGCAGAAGCAGCATCGTATGCAGCGGACACCACGCAAGCCGACGCAAAACGCACTTCATAATTCCCTCTCCAGCGAACATCCTTCCCCTGACCCCTGCCAGCTTGCTGGCAGGTGAACCAGACTGGCAGCCACAAAGCGGCCACAGGCAGCCCGAACCCGCCACTCGCCCCGGCCCGTTCCCGACCCCTGCCAGCTTGCTGGCAGGTGAACCAGACTGGCAGCTAGAACCGCTTCGGCTCCAAACTGTGAAAGCGAAACGTCTTCTGGCACTCGGTCACCGGCGGGTTGGCTCGAATCACTTCATGCGGGGCGAACGTGTTCATGGTGCCTACCGGGCAATCGCTGGACGGATGAATGCTCAACTGCTGCATCAATTCTCCGCTGGACAGCGCCGATTCGGCCGGCGTGTTGAAGACGTACGGCCGGATTAGAATCACCATCTCGGCCCGCTCGCGGACGCTGTTCTGGCGGCGGAAGAAGAATCCCACCACGGGCAGCTTGCCCAGCACGGGAACCTCAGCGCGATTGTCCCGCACGCGTTCTTCGATCAGTCCGCCCAAGGCCACGGTCAAACCGTCCATGCCGACCACCGTGCCGCTGACCGTATTTCGCTTGACCGTATCCACCGAAACTTCCTGAATGCCGCCCTCCGTATCCGCGACGGGAATCCTCGCCCCATCCCGGACCGGCTCGGATTGCTCCTGGACGATCCGTAACGTCACCGTCCGATCGGCGTTGATATTCGGTGTGATCAGCAGCGACTGGCCCACATCCCGCAATTCCGTGATCGGCGTGCTGGTCACCGTATTGGCGGTGCCCGCTCCCGTGGGCACGACTTGTCCCGGCGTGAACCCCACCGTGAACGGCAGCGTCTCGCCGACAAAAATCCGGCTGACTTCGTTGTTGGCCGTCAACAGCAGGGGTGTGGCCAGCGTCGTGACGCGGTTATTGTTTTCCAGCAACTGCAGACGCATGCGGAAGCTGTCGTTGACCACCTGGAAATAGAAGTGGTCGTTGTTCAGTCCCGTGCCGCCGGGCTGGACGCTCTCGAATCGTCGCGCCGGTCCGTTGATCGCGTCGGATACCGGCGGCAAGATATTGCCGCTGGTAAATCCGCCGGCCACCGTCGCTCCGTCGGAGAACTGGTAGTCGAACGCCGACTTGAATTCATCCCCCAGTGCCAAACGCAGAACCTTGACTTCCAACAGCACCAGCGGCGTCGGGACGTCGAGCCGCATAATCAAGTCGCGGATCTGTTCCATCGTCCGCTCGTCCCCCGTGCGGACGACGACTTGGTTGTTGCGGCGGATCACGG
>Ga0351942_1062_pt1 | contig 56842 bp, 42 predicted proteins | sample TotcelT113001N10_FD_206838 | JGI IMG/M metagenome (GOLD analysis project Ga0351942, IMG submission 206838) | Enriched cells from coal bed in the Powder River Basin, Montana, United States - Total cells T11 rep2 HSBNCT.T11.300.1.N10 ... | reverse complement strand
TTTTGGCTAAGTGCTTGGGCGGTAGATATGAAGAAGAGTAATAGGCTTCACATTCTCAAATGTGACTAGTGCACCCCGTTCGAGCCCGGAGTTACCCGCCAGAGCTTGTTTGCCCGCTCGTACCCTTCGTCCGCTCATCCTGCCGTGCCCGCCATAGCGGCTCTAGCTGCAACGGCTGGGAGCTTAGTCGAAGGACGCTCGTGGACGAGCTATGGGGGACACGTGAACAGGCTTGAAGTAAATTCTTGGTCGTCTATTGGAGTGTGAGTTCTCGCGTTGGCCACTCAAGTCCCGCATCGCGCAGGACTTTTCGGCATACACAGGTCTTTTTCCCCGACTTACAAACCTGTTGACCCCAGATCAAGAGCATATGGTACACGTCGCGCCACTGCTCAGGTGCAAATAATTTTTTAAGCGCAGCTTCAGTCTGTGCCGGGGTTTTGGTTTTAACCAAGCCCAGATGATTCGCAATGCGATGAACATGCGTATCCACACAAAGCGCCGGCAGCCCAAATGCTTCACCCAAAACAAGCTGCGCCGTTTTGCGTCCTACGCCATCCAGAGACAAAAGCTCCTGTTCTGTTCTGGGCACTTGACCACCAAAATCACTCACCAGCTGACAACTTACCCCCTTGAGCACCACGGCTCGGCGCCGGTACATGCCCAGAGGCCGGATAATTGCCTCCAATTCACCCAAGGGAAATGCGCACAGTTGCTTGGGGGTTTTTATCAGGGCAAATAGCTTATGAACTATTTTTTCTGTCAGCACATCGCGCGCACGCAAGCTCAGCAAGCAGGCAATCAAAACCAAAAACGGGTCCGGACCATAGCGATCTACCAATTGCACGCTCAGAGGCGGCGAATAGACAGATACGAGACGCCTCATAACTCCTAATAGACGATTGGTTCTTGTCATTTCAGCCCCTCTACAACAACATCATATTCGACAAACGCGTAAAAAACCTCTATATAAAACAATAGTGCCGTAACAAATCATTTATTGAGGGGGGATTCTTGTTTACCGGGAGATTCAGAAAACTCAGAGGTGATACTATTGCTGGAACCATTATTACTTGGGGATTCTGGTGTTTGAGGGGGCTGAAAGTAGTCCCTTTGGTCTGAATTTTGTCCATTGCAGGGCTTGCCAAAGTAATCAGGTAGTATTATGGAATTCTTTGAATCGCTGAATGGATCATTTTTCGCAGACCTTTTTTGGGGCCAATTAGACGGCAAAACAGAGGAAACCAAAAAAATGACCATGGCTAGAACAGTACACCAAACAATTGCTTCTGTTTTCACGTCTCTCTCCCCGGCTGAAATGTATAAGAACATCAACCATACAGACACCCTATCGAATTACATCGTGAAGGTCAAACCATGCCCCTAATGATACAAGTTTTTAGTGATTTCCTGCTCAATAGTACGTTTGTTTGCATTCTTAAGTGCGCCGGTTTTATTCTTAAGACATTCCTCTTGTTTATCCTCACTTCATACTATCTGCAAGAAAAGACAAATCGTCGGGGGCTTGTACTTATTGCAGCCATTTTAGGAACCGCTGCCATCTCGGATATCCACTACTTCATTACAACCATTCCAACATTCTTTGGGGCACAATCTGATCCAACCATTCTTCTTCTGAGTAAGCGCATTACGTGGATTGCCAATATCTTTTTCCATCTGGGAATTATTCTACTTCTCGAATACCTCGTCCGCGAAAACTCTCTATTGAGCCATATCATAAGCTTAATACGAGGGATTACTGCGGGATGTATTATGGCTATATTTTTGGCCATTATCTTTATAAGTCCATCAGAAAGCACACGTTGCGACCTGTTTGCAGGCCAAGCGATCTATATCTATGCTCTTATTCTGAGTATTCAGACATTGATCCGAGTAGTCAGATCCCTGATCAACACACAGGTCCCGCGACTTTTACGCCACCAAATAAAAATTTTAATATTCTGGCTTATTGGCCCGCACTTACTCCTCAAATTTGTTGTTTACGACCCACGGGTCCTGCGCTACCTCCCTGGCGTCTATGAGAACGCATTGAACGTCTGCTCCTCCCTTTTTATCACTGGGGCCCTCTATTTCTGCGCAACTCGGCTCATACGACTCCGTTTCTTAAATATCAAAAAACATGTTCTCACGCCAACCTCATTTGATTTTATAACCGATTTCAAAAAGACTCTCTCCCAGTTGGGGCATGCATCGAGTATCACCGAATTAAAACACATATCCCAGCAATTTTTTAAAGATGCATTCAAGATTTCTGATTCAGCAGTTAAACTCTCGGTGTGCAACGAAGATTTTGGTGACGAAACAGATAACCGCACCCAGCTACTCGTTGCCACGATCATGCACTCGACAACACTCGATAATGACAACCCTCTCTATACGGTTTTTCACCAGACCAAAGTTATTCTACGCGACGAGATAGAGTTTTCGGCATTTCACGAAGATGCAGCAATATACAATAATATTATGCTCTTTCTGAACCAAATTAACGCCGATATTTTTCTGCCAATCTTTGACAAAAACGTCCTAATCGGTTTTATTATCGTTGAACAACACATAACCCCAAACCAGTTTTTCACCAATACTATGCGTGACGAAATGGCCATTTTTACTGAATACCTAAGCTCAACTATTAATCTTTTGCGCAATCGAAACCTCGACACCCTACTCATTAGAGAAAAACAACTCGACGAAGAGGTATATCATCAAAACCGTGAAATCGCACAATATAAAGAGAGCCTTCGTCACTTTATAAAGCTCTCCAGCGAAAATAAAATTGGCATATTATTCTACCGTAATAATCGATTCACCTTTGGCAACCAGGCAGCTCAGGAGTTTATTTGTCATGACCCGAATATTCATCATGGCCATCCCCTCACCCAGGTACTCAAACGCGTAGCAATAGACGTTGAACGGTACAAGACGCAACAAACAGCCGCCACACGTACCGATGATGACCGGCACCTTATGATCTCGGCGCTGCCCAGTATCGAAAACCAGAGTGTTATTATCACCCTCTCATACCCAGAGATTGCCGATATTATAAAACTACAAGCAACGCTCTTGCGCAATCCATCGCACTGGGATTACATACTTTACCTTGAAACGACTGAATCAGGCAGACTCATTAACCAGCTCATTCCCGGTTCAGGAGAATTTCTGCTCAATTTTAAAATCGAACTTTTCGATATAGCACTCAACCGAAAGGCAACCCTACTCTGCGCGCCAACTGATGACACACAGTCTCTTATCGAGATCCTGCATACGATCAGTCTGCGCAAAAAACTCCATACCATAGCCCTCAAAGACCCAGAGACACATCTAGCCTATGGCATACAACTGTTTGGGATTAACCAACTCCTGAGCAGCCATAAAAACCCTCCTCCCTTGCTGGAAACGCTCAATAAAACAGGCACACTCTACATAGAGAATATTCATCTCTTGTCACTTGAAACGCAGAATCACCTAGCAGAATTTATTCGTTATGGAGCATTCAGGCCTCTGCGTGCCAAACAGCGAACGGTCAGCGACGTGCGCATCATCGCCTCGAGCGACACCGACTTAGCGCATCTCACGGAAGAAGGGCTCTTTTCAGCGCCACTTTTTAACGAACTTAAGCGTGCTTCTATTACCATGCCATCGCTCACTAATTTGCCACCACAGGAATTTAATGACCTCGTCACCGGGCTTACGAGCCAGATACTTAAGGTAAAACACCTGGAACGCATTTTACATCTTGATGATAAAGAAAAAATGACCCTTTATGAACGGCAGCCACGCAGCATTCAAGAACTTCGTAAAAAGCTCTATGCACAGCTAGTTTCCAAATCAGCCCAACACAACATTGAAGGGGCCATTGCTGCCCTGCCCACGCAACAGACACTTGAACCAGAGGTTTCGCGCGCCATTATGCTCGGCAAAAAAGCCCTCAAAGACAACGAACTTATGGATGCGTTGTGGGAAAAGTTCAAAAGTCACACAAAAATTGCTACGCTACTTGGAGTGAACCGATCTTCGGTCAACCGACGATTCAAGCATCGCACACCATCCTAAATCATTATGGGGGGAACCATGAATAGAGAAGCTACGTGCGCACATATTGCTCTGTTTCGCGAGCACCTACACACAACCAAACATGTCTCATCGCATACACTGCGTTCATACACCTCTGATCTTGCGCTATTGCTCGCATTCTGGGAACAGGAAGAGCTCACGGCCGAACACGACTTCACCTTCGTCCGAATCATCAAACGATATAGAGCGATGCTGACCACGCAAAAAATGCGTCCAAGCTCACTCGCACGCAAAATATCCTGTTTCAACTCCCTCATTAGATTTATTGCAAGTACCGGTGCTGATGCCGGGGAGCTCATAACGCGCCCCCGCGTCCAGCTTAAAACACCCGACGCCCTCAGCCCTGCCGATATCACATATCTACTTGAAACGCTGACCCCGGAACAACTACCAACACCTGCTCCCTATAGGGACTTGAGTATTATTGCCTTGCTTTATGCAACGGGCATTCGCTGCTCAGAAATTATTGGTATCAGACAAACTGATATTAACACGAGCGCACAATCCATTACCATCTTTGACCAGCAGCACACGCACTCACGTACCGTCTTTTTTGGTGCACGCGCCAATCATTATCTCAACCAGTATCTCGCTACCGAACGACCACCAGTACGATCAATAAGTGAATATCTGTTTTTAAACCACCGACTTGCACCCCTTACCACCCGCTCAATTCAGCGCATCTGCCTCATGTTCGGCGAAGCCTTACCCCAAAAAAGAACTATCACGCCGCACGTACTGCGCCAGTCTTTTACGGTTCACCTACTTCAACGAGGAGCAGACCCCGCAACCGTACAAGAACTCCTGGGTTATACGACCCCTATTAGCATGCAACGATATTTACGATGACAACTAACGTTTTTACACCCCCGCTCGTCCGAGTGGGAGAAAGCAACCCGGCATAAATAAACATGATTAGACCGCGCATTTCTCTTATCAACAAGCGTATATATCTTCTTGGCACACTCATGCTCTGCGCCTGCGGCCTAATCGTTGTTGCACTCTTGTATTTCCAGATTTATCAATCAGACGTCTTATTACTCTGTAGCAAGAAAAATATTCTCCGGTACGAAGAAGTCGATTCTCTCCGGGGAGCAATTCTTGATTGCAAGGGGCGGCCCCTTGCAACCAATCGCCCCATAACCCAACTTATCTGGCAGGGGACCTGTAATCGAAAATTCACTGATAATCAGCAGGCCATACTCCAAAATCTGGAAGCCATTCTCAAAGTACCGCTCGCCAACAACACCGAGCTGTTGACCTGCGAACAGCTGGGGCGAGCCTGTGTTCTCTGCGAAGATGTCCCTTTAGACGCCTTATGCAACATTATGGAGCAATGCATTCCGGGGAGCAATATTATCATAAAAACTGACCATGCGCGTTTTTATCCGCACAAAAAATTGGCATGCCACGTGATTGGCTATTTTCGAGATGCCCCAGGCGCCAACATGGGACTTGAAAATCTTTTTGAAGAACAACTAAAGGGCAACCCGGGTACTATAGAAAATATGGTCAATGCCCTTGGACAACCGCAGGTCTGTCGTGAGCTGGTGCAGGCACAAGCAGGCCAAGCTATTCAGACAACCCTGAATCTTGATCTGCAAATGCTTGCCGAAGCGCTCTTCCCGGCAGGCATGGCGGGCGCCTGTATTGTAATGGACCCAGAGACGGGAGATATCCAAGCACTCCTATCGCGCCCCGATTTTGACCCCAATATATTCACCAAACCAATTGACCCAGCCGAATGGCAAAAAATGGTCGAACAAAAGCCTTTTATTAATCGCGCGCTCCTGCCACAGCCGCCAGCATCGCTATTTAAAATTATTACCACTAGCGCTGCCCTTGATGAGGGCATTATAACACCCCAAACGAGCTGGTACTGTACTGGTAAAATTAATTATGGGGGGCGCGATTATCACTGCCACCACATTGATTACGGACACGGACACGTCGCATCCATCGAAGACGCCATCGCCTATTCCTGCGATATTCCCTTCTATGATATTGGCAAACACATTTTGATTGGTAAACTGGCGGCCTATGCACACAAGTTTGGATTGGGAGAGCCAACGGGCATCATGTTCCCCGAAAAAATAGGTATAGTCCCCACCGACACTTGGAAACGAAAGGTGTTCAAAGAACCCTGGTGGCAGGGCGAAACCGTTCAAGCAGCAATTGGCCAAACCTATCTGCTCGTCACCCCCATGCAAATGGCACGGGTTATTGGCAGCATAGGCACCGGATTTTTGGTAAAACCGCGTGTCTTACAGCAAGAACCTATCAAAAAAACGCCACTCGATATTTCTCTCGCAACCCGCGAAACGGTCAAACGGGGGCTCTACGCCGCTATCGACCATGGGACAGCCCAACGATTAAAACGCGTTCCAAAAGATCTCGATATTTTTGCCAAAACAGGAACGGCCCAAACCAGTAATCTGTCTAAAAAAGATATGGGATTCGAATATGTCGACCATGCCTGGCTGGCATGCTGGGCACAATACAAAGACCATTCCCCAGTGGTATTGGTACTCTTTATCGAACACGCCGGCTCATCGTCTGTTGCCGTCCATGTCGCGCAGGACTTTTTCAAGTATTACTGTGCCTATCTCGACACCGGAATACTCCCCGCGTTCCCGATCAACATCCCAACTCCGCCACTACCTGACGGCACAACGGGAGCCACTCTCCCTATAGGCACCACGCCGGCTACTCAGGCAACACCCCCCGGAGTTGTGCAAGGCACACCACAACCAGCCCTCACAAAAACCCCGGCCCTTACGGGCACAAACCCAATACCTGCAGGCCCTGGGGAGTTAATGCTCCCAACCATACAAATTCCAGAATTGCCCGGCACAAAAACCCTTCTCACAGAAGTATTCCAAAAATAAGCTCTTCTATAAAGCCCAAACAAGAAAACCTGCAAACTCTTGCTCATCTAGACGCGAATAGATAGACTATCTTACAAATGGATAATGGCATTCTCAATTTGTAAGAGCTGGTAAAAAACAGCGTTAAAATGGGGCAAAAATGTTTATCAAACGTGCTTGTAACTACTCAGGTACCTAGACAAGCAAAGGATAGAGGTTTTTTATTGCAAGCGGCTACCAATGCATCAAAGACATTGATTCCATGTCGTTGTGCCGTTGCCGTATAAGATCGAACCGTTAGAAAGCGATTTGCGCCTTCAAGGGTTCGGTAGGATCCAGATGCATTTTGCTTAACTTTTATCATTCGCAACGCCTGCTCTGCAGAATTATTGGTAAAGGGAACCGCCGGGTTTTCCAGAAAGCGCAAAGTATCATCAGCCCGACTTTGCAGGCGCATGAGCAGATTGTGACCTGGGCGGCGTTTTGTTTTTCCGCGGGACTTTTGAGGCAAAGCTGCGAGCTTTTCGTGGTATTCGCGTCCCTCTGCAAGAATTTTCATGTACAAGTCTCTGAGTTTTTTTACCAGATCCTGGGGAATGCCGCCGGGCCAGCTTTTTGCCAACCGGCACCCACAGCGGAGCACCCGCAACATTTTGTTTGCCCACCGCTCTTTATCTATTTCAGAAGCTGCTATCAGTTCTCTGAGAATATGCGCATTGCATATAGCATGCTGTGCATTGGGGTTTTTTGAATAATACGATGACCAATGGTCATGAACTAGAACCCCCCGGGTATTTTGCGGCACATCGCCGCGCCTTTCGGATGCGCGGTAGTGAACAAGTAAGTCAGTGCACAGAACATGCAGCCAGTGATTTTTACCAACCACTCGCAATCCTGATTCGTCGGCGCATTTGATATCAGCCGTTTGCAGTTGCGCTTCAATATCATTAACGACTGGAGCAACACTATCAGCGCAATGTTCGACCATTGACTCGATCGTAGCGTCTGAGATTGGCACGCAAAGCACATCTTTCATGAATTGCGCGATTCGATTCATTGGAAGTAGGTTGTGTACGTACAGATAGGCTACAACCGATTGAACGCTGGCTCCATATTGAGCTGGGGCTTTCGAAAGCCCTTCCTTTTGTGCTGTAACTTTTTTGTGACAATTGGGGCAACATTTAGTTTCGCACTGATATTCAATCACTTGCGCCCTGATGCTTGGTAATTCGCGCACTTGCTGCTTATAAAAGCCCTGTGTTGGTACTTTTTCAAGCGATGCCTGACAGTGCGGGCAACAATCAACCTTCACGTACTCGATAATATCGGGATTCTCAATTTGTTGAAGCGTAGCTCCCATGTGCCCTGGCTGTCCCCCGGACTTCTTCCCGCTCTTCTCGCGTAACGACTGAGTACGACTCGGTTTCTTAAACCCATCGCTCGAAGGTGGCTTGCTGCTATTGCTGCTGTTTAAGCCGAGCTGGCGCTGGAGTTCAGCAATGTATTGACGCAATTCAACAATTGTTTCTTGTAACTCAATAACTGTTGCCCGTAATTCCGCAACCGTTGCCCGTAATTCAACAATGATAAGGTCTTTTTCGCGTAACTGTTTTTCTAAATCTGCTTTTGAAGCCATCTTTTGGTATCTCCTCTAGAAGATAACCTTACCAGGACTGATATTTTTGAGAAGTCATTTTAACAACTTTTGTTGGGTACAAAATTTGTGGTATGTTGGGTACCTGAGTAGTTACACGTGCTTTAGAAAAGCAGATAAAAGAGGCTTCACACGAATTCCCCGTGCTGGCAATCGTTGGCCCGCGACAATCGGGAAAAACAACCCTCGCGCAAGCGACCTTTCCAAACCATCGATATGTATCACTCGAAGACCCCGATATACGCGATACGGCCCATACCGATCCACGCGGATTTCTAACAGAGTATCCGTCAGAGTCGGGCATTATTCTCGATGAAATTCAACATGCCCCGCACCTCCTTTCGTACATGCAAACGATTGTTGATCGCGAAAAAAAGAATGGTTTTTTTATCGTAACCGGGTCGCAAAATTTTTTGGTTGATGAGGCAATTACGCAGACTTTGGCTGGACGAATGGCGGTTTTTACATTATTGCCCTTATCGATAAGCGAGCTTTCAGACGCAGGATTGCTGCCATCAAAAATCGAGACGGTTGTTTGTCAGGGATCGTACCCAAAAATGTATGCTGAAAATGTTTCCGGTGAGCGCTTATACAGCAACTACCTACGTCTCTACGTGGAACGCGATGTCAGACAAATCACCAAGGTCTCTGACTTGAGCACATTTCAGACATTTATGCGGCTCTGCGCGGGGCGCACGGGTCAGATTCTCAATCTTACGTCTCTCGGCAATGATTGCGGGATTACCCACAGCACGGCCAGGGCGTGGCTATCGCTCTTGGAAGCCAGTTATATTATTTTCCTACTGCACCCCTATTATAAAAATTTTGGTAAGCGACTGATTAAGTCACCAAAGATCTATTTTGTGGACACGGGTATCGTGACGTCGTTGCTCCAGATTCGTTCTCCCGAAGAGCTTGCAAACCACTATTTACGAGGCAGCTTGGTTGAATCGTTTATTATTGCCGACCTGCTCAAACAACAATATAACAAGGGGCACCAACCAAACCTCTATTTTTGGCGCGATCATACAGGCAATGAACTTGATTGTATTATCGATGAATCTCGCTATCCGATTCCACTAGAAATCAAGGCTGGGAAAACAGTAAATAAAGACTTTTTCAAGGGGTTTGAGTATTGGGACAACACCACAAAGCTATCAGACACACCGCGCTATCTTATTTACACCGGGCAGGAAGACTTAAAGCGGTCTGAAGCGCACGTATTGCGTTGGCAGTCGATGGGAAACCTCATTGAGTCATTGAACAAAAAACCATAATACCAGTTTTTGGCATTATACCAATCGCAGTAACTAACCGGGCGTTTCTAGGGCCCGCTCGTCCCAAATCCACTCATCCTGAGCTTGGACTGTCCCCCCGCTCACCCTGAGCGAGCTGTAGACGAGTCGAAGGGGTCGAAGGGACGAACGGTGCGGGATGGTCCTCGGGTAAGAATCATTTGGCGCAAGTAAGAAATTGCTAAAATGTGTCGATTTTTACAGGGAGAAAGATGTGGGTAATGCATAGTCCTCCTGATCTTGTCGAAGGATTCGAACGCGAGTTGAGAGGACGTTGACAGCAAATAAAAAAAAGCTTACACGCGCGTTTTTGCTGACCTGGACGCGAATAAAAGCAAAATCTTACAAATGGATAATGCCATTCTCAATTTGTAAGATTTTGATCAAAAATGGCCAAGAATCAAGTAATTCGATCTTCACAGAAGAAAACCGAACCACCCCAGAAGCATGCACCAAAAATTATTTTTTAAAGAATACCGGGCACGTATTCATGAGCCACGAATCAAAGCCCGCAATGCCCAGATCTTCCAGTAACTTTTTATTGTGAATCCCTGGCACACTGTTCTGTTTTTTAATAAGTTCTGGATCGGTCGACACAACCCAACCATGAGCATCAAAACTTATCCAGTTTTTGGTGTTTTTAAAACGCCCGTCATTGCCAAGCTTCGCAAGAACCTCTTGCCAGACACCCAAGAACGAAACCTTCATAGCCCGTTTTTTGCCCTCCAACTTCAGGGTACAGACTACCGGATTATGTACCCGACTTACAAGTGCCTTAAAGGTCAAACCGAATGCCTCTTGTATGGCCTTTGGAATACTTTCTGCTTCATTAAAAGCCTCACGGCTCAGTGCTCCATACCACAAAAGCCGAACGTGCTCGGTCAGTGCATACGCCAGTAATTGTTCTTCCCCAACTATATATCGCTGCACGTTGTTTTTGATCATCTGTTTACCAGATGCCGTATAATAGTTCCCCGCAAGTACCTTTTGGTACATTTTCCAATGGGTAAACAATAAACGATCAACAACTGCCGCAACTTTTTGCTTAAGCGCACCGTCTTCTTTTAGGATCTCTGCGAGGGCGTATTGCAGGAAAAATTCCTTTTTAAACCAGGCATCGCGCCATGGATGATTTGGCGCATTTTTCCCGTCATTGCAAAGCCCGTGCAGGGCAATCATAACATCAGCAACTTGCTCCCCGTCAGCAACGTGATTATTGCGTTTTCCATCAACAACCACCGGATTATTCTGTGAATCAAGCCCCAAGGTCAACAACATGAGCTTATAGAGGCCCTGGCAATAGGGCACAAATTGGTGCCAAATATTCTTCTCGAATAAACTCTGATATCCCATGCTCAAGGGCCAGATAGTACTCAAAAACTGCCAACTCCCAAAAACAGGCTTTTTCTGGGCCCACACGTCCACTTGTTTCTCGCAGGAGCCCAGTCCCCAGGATTGCGTATAGGGTGCATACGCATCCAATAACTCACAGCAATAGGGCTTTGCCTTGGACGAAAAGCGATCAAGCGCCTCTTTTTTGTCCCTCAAATTGCCGACAAGACTTTTTTCGTATTGGGCTGTTTTAGCATTGTAACGCTCGATTACAAGATCGTTTTTCTCCTGTTTGCCAGCACATGGCGCAATGGTATTAAACGCGGCCACATCGCCCGCAAAAATGTCACTCAATTTATACGGAATTACGCCACCAATCATCACCTTTTTATCGGCAATGGCATCCACGTCAATAAGCAGAAAGGGCAACGATGCAAAATCAATAAGAGGCCCTGTTGTCCAGGCGTTTACCGAGAATATCCCTTTATTGTCTGAATAAAAATGGGGCATAGTGGGCCCATTTTTTATAAGCTCATCAAGATAGTTGCTTAAAGGGGCCAGGGCTTGATTGGCGCGCTCATAGTCTGCGCGGAGAAAAGATGCTCGCCACGTAATATCGTACTTTATACCCTCGCCTAGCCACTCTTTGCGATTGCGCCATTGTAAATTTTTGTCGTCATACTGCTGAGAAACATACTCCTGCACCAGGATACGATTGTACATGGGCGCCCACATACAGCCATCATTAAATTGCTGATAGACCCCATACTCCTGGATTTTTTGTGGCTTCTTGCTCGCCTCAAGCCCCGCCACACTTATAAGCCCACCCATGGCCACCAAGGCCACGAATTTAAAATTCACCCTGCGCATAAACTTCTCCTCTGGATACCATGAGACTCACCACTGACCTCAAGCCTAAAACATGCCCTTTAACACATGCAATGCTTGTACTAAAGGGCTATTATTTGCCCCTGACGGGACTCTCAAAAAAGCCCCGCAAAGTCTTATAAAATGCTATAATGCCTAGTATCACAAAGCCCTTCTTTAGGGGCGATTCGAACGACAGAGAGTCATTTTATACATCGTTGACAAAAAAAAGCTCTTTAGGTACTCTCTAAAGGCTTATAAACAGCGGAAAATTTTATTCATCCTGAAAAGTAGAGGTTTTTGCTATGTACAAAAAAATGCGTTATTTAATGCTCTGTGGCGTTGGGGCCCTGACGGCGTTTGCTGTCGCGGATACGCCTGACCACAAAAGTGGCCCTGGGGTTCAAGCCAGTTATACAACTGATGCGGGCATTGTTCAGTTGCGCGAGCACACAGAATTGGTCGTAAAATTGTTTACTCGCTTACTAAGCAAGATTGAACAATATTTACAAACAACGGCACCAAACTCTGATCGTCACGCAGTCCACAACGCCCTCATGGCACTTAAAACACTCGTTCAGGGCGTTGATACACCTCGCATCAATAGCTTTACCTCGCGTGATTTTGCCGAGCTTTTATCGAACGTTCGTCGCATTATCATCCAACTTAAGACCGATGTTCTCAGAGAGCCTATAGCTAAAGAACAACAGCTCCCCGCAGCAAGCACTGATACAAATGCACTTCTAGAGCAGTATGTGGCCCTTGAAATGATGCTTGACGACGCAATTCAGTCGATCAACCAACTAACACTCACGTGGTACAACAAGGCAATTCGCTTTGCCGGTGTTGCCTTTCAGACAATAGTTACACCGGCCAACATGCGGCGAGTATTGGTTGCATTTGAGCTTTTACGAATCATGAAATACGACACGGTCGCCGGCTGGGAGCGTAGCTTATGGGGTATTTCGCAAGAAGAGTATGAAAAAGACAAAGCAAAGTACGACGCAGAGACCGGCGTGCTCGTCGCCATCAAAAATTGGGCCGGAAGTCCTCTCGACAACCGAACGATCGATGTCGGGATCGGGATGTCTGACGAAACGCTTAAGATGACCGCCAATCTTTCACCAGAAGCGCGAGAAGCCTGGTACAAGAATCTAGAATCGCAAATCTCAATAGTCTCCAACACGGTACGCAACAGCAAAGTATTCCGGTTGACAACAAGTCCCGGTGTTTTTAAGGGCAGTCTAGAAAAAGAACTGGGCAACGCAATCAACCTTAAAGATAGCAAGTTGATTGATATCGCCATCGGCTCGCTCTGCTACCAGCAGGTCAAAGAAGACGTCACCCACATCTATGAGTGGCTCTCAAGCGCAGTGGCATCAACATACAAGCAGTTGAGTGGCGAAGAGCCGTCATTGCTCCCGGCAGAACTCAAAAAAGCTGCATAAGCTCTCGCACACAAAAATCGCGCGTCCCGTTTGACTAGTTTGCCAAACGGGACGCGCGATTTAAAATCCAAACTCACAACTGGGTGAATAACGCATCATCGATCATCTTGAGTCGCTCAGCATAGCGGCCCTCGCGTGGACTTGCCGCAAGCCAGGCGTCTATACAGGCAATCGCCTGAGCAACGGTTACATAATCGGCCGGCAGGACAAGCACATTGCAATGATCGTGCTCACGAGCAGCTCGAGCAAACTGCTCAGAAAGAGCCACGACGGCATAAATCCCCCGGAACCGGTTGGCGGCGATAGCTATGCCACCACCTGATCCACACAGCAAGATTCCCAATTCTGCCTCGCTGCGCAAAATTTTTTTGCAAACAGCCTGTGCAAAAACAGGATAATCACTTCGCTCGGCGCCGTATGCGCCACAATCGGTCCAATGAGCGGGTGCTGTGCCCAGGGGAATTTGGGTGAGTTGCTCAACCTGTGGCACCAGAGATAGATAGTGGGCAAGAATAGCTTCTTTCAGAGCAAAGCCCCGGTGATCAGTGCCAATAGCTATGCGCATGAGCACTCCTGGCCAGAACAGATACCTGAACCTGTGCAGGGAAGATCGTCCCAACAGATCTGGACACGATAGCGGCCCGCCGCGACTACAAGCGTATACGACCGATCGGGCACAAATTCAGTATTAAAAATCACCTGATACGCGTTTTTGTAAAACCGACGGGCTTTGCCGCCACATAAAATGCCAAGCCGATAGACGTCATCAAACGACTGGACCAACTCAGGCTTCCAGCACTGATCCCCAGAACAGAGCGAAAAATTGCGCCGAGCAGATTCCCCATCCATGAGCACATAAAAAGTTGCTTTGTTTTTGGTAATTAACCGAACATTCTCAGTGCAGGCAACACAGCAGGGTTTTTCTTTCTCAGCACAATCAGTTCCTGCGCACCCAACCCCACACTTCGTCGACTCCTCGTCTGCTCTGCGTAGGAGCTGATAGGCCGATTCTACTAGGGGAATCGCCGGAACCGCATAAATAATATCGATCGTCTGGAAGACATCATAAATTGGCGCTCGCTGGGCAAACTCGCGAGCTTCTTCAAGGCAGAAATCAAGATTCTCGGCCTGGTCAAACAGGGCCGTAACACCAGCAACAACACCTGCCCGGACATACCCGCCCACCAGCAACCCAAACACAAAAGCTGCGTACTTCATAAAATCTTCCCTTTCACGTAGACTAAGAGTATGAATATCTCACTACTACTCGCTCGTCGTTTTGCACGTGCAATGCGCAGCGAACAGACGATCTCACAACTTATCACTCTCTGCTTTGGTGCCATCACCTTCGGCGCCTTTACTCTCGCACTTGCTGCGGCAATCATGGATGGCTTTGTTTCAGCGACCAATAGCGCCTTTCAAAACATTCACTGTGACCTTACCATACAATCACCAACCGGTAAATCCCTCGCTTTTTCAAAAATTGCCGACGTACTTAACCGTGAATATGTCTCGTCTGTTGCTCACTATACGCCAATAATTGAAAACTATGCCATAGTTCAGTCCAATACCCATGCCAATTTTCTGGTAACCCTGGCGGGGATCGACTATGCACGCGATGCGCAAGCACGCGCCCTCACCAAAACGATTTGTACCAAAAATTTTTCCCCCGAAACTTTTACTCAAGCAGGTACTGGAACTGGGGCCGGAGCTGGAACTAGCATGTGCCCGGTGCTTATGGGCGTAATTTTGGCACAAACACTGGGCGTGCATGAAGGCGATACCGTCACCCTCGCCTGGGCTCCCGGCTTAGGACAGGGCGATTTAGCCAATTGTGTTTTTCATAAAACACGCATAAAAATAATGGGACTTTTTAAAACAGGTATTGACGAGATAGATGGGGGAACACTCTTTTGCCCCATTAACCAGTTCCTGCAGCTCTTCCCCAACCAAAAAATTGGCGAAATCGGGCTCAAGCTCGTTCCCGGGGTTGACCCGAAAGCAACTGCAAAAGCGCTCTGCGACCGGCTACAGGTCGACGTGTATCCGTGGGAAGAGTTATATCCTGCGCTTACAGCAGCGCTCCTACTGGAAAAATACGCGATCTTAGCAATTATCTCGCTCATCACGTTGGCCGCAGGGATTAACAGCATTGCACTCCTGCTCATGTTTATTCAGCGCAAACGCCACACCATCGCCACACTTTTGGCAATGGGCGTCTCACCCGGGCAGATCAGCCGGAGCTTTATTATCGCCAACACGACACTCAGTACTGTAGGCTGTTCACTGGGGGTTGCCCTGGCCTGTGCAACTACTTGGTTTATTAATACGTACAAGCCTATCACCCTCCCCCAAGCCTATTACGCCGAATATTTACCAGCGCACATGACGCTTAAGACCATTTTGCTCGTATTGTGCCTGAACGCACTCGTTGGATTAGTTGCCGCCTGGTACGCCACCCGTACCATTTACAAAATTCCTATTTACCAGACGCTCAGACAGGAGCAATAGGACAACCCACAAACCCGCCGGGGAGATCACGCCATGAAGCAATCACTCACACCACTCTTTCCCACCTGGAACCTGCAAAACAAAAACGTTTTAGTACGTATCGATGCCAATATCCCCGTATCAAACGGGCTTATTACGAGCGATTTTAAATTACGTGCCATACAAAAAACACTTGACGCCCTAACCGTTATGGGCGCGAACATAACCATACTCACTCATATTGGACACCCCTCTGGCCCCGATCCTGACTATTCGACAGCACCCATAGCCGACTGGCTAGCAAAAAAGGGCTATACTTGCACAGTGTTAGAAAACGTACGGTTTGATGCGCGCGAATACGCCGAAAGTCTTTCGTACGCCCAAGAACTCAAGAACGGGCATGATTATTACATAACTGACGCCTGGGGGTGCCTACATAGGCCCCAGACATCGATAACAATACTCCCCGAACTCTTTGCGCCCGACAAGCGCTCTATTGGGTATCTTGTGGCGCGGGAGTATGCAACACTCTCGGGGCTTCGCGAGAACCCCAAGCGCCCCTTCGTGCTCTTTTTGGGTGGCGGCAAACTCAGAACAAAAATTCCCTTACTCCAAGACTTTATCACTAATAAACTGGCGAATACTCTGGTACTATTACCCGCTATTGCGAATACTTTTTTACAGGCAATGGGAAGGCCGGTTGGCCATTCTCTGGTTGGTCCAGAGCTTATTCCCTTGGCTAAAAAAATTATCGAACAGGCACAGGCAAATCAGGTCAAGCTGGTCTTGCCAGTTGATTTTGTTGTGCTAGAAAATCTAGAAAACCAGAAAGTTCCCCTTGCGCGCTCGTGCCCCTCGACAAGCTCAGGACGAGCGGGCTTTGATATAGAAAGCCCAGGTTCGGGAACAGAAAAACTTTTAGTGATTAACGGGCAAGAAATTCCCGAGAACGCCATGAGCGTAAGTTGCGGCCCGCGTTCGCTCGAAATCTATCGCGAACTGGTAGCGCAGGCACAGACAATTGTATACAACGGACCCATGGGACTACCGGAGTATCCGGATACCTTTACGGCAACAAACGAGCTTATAAACCTGCTAGCCGACGCACCGGGTTATCGCGTTCTTGCGGGAGGCGATACCCTTGCGGTTGCCGAAAGGCAACAGGTATTGAATCGGTTTAACTTCTGTTCAACCGGTGGCGGCGCAACGCTCGCCTTGCTGGGCAACTGTAAATTGCCAGGACTGGTGCCATTCATCGCACCTGCATCAGACAAGCGGACAAAAGCCAAGTAACCCCAACCCGTGCTGGAGATACTTACTCGCCTCGTCCTCACCCATACCCTGGCGCTCGCCAATCACAACCCCATGGTTTCCATGTTTTGCACCCCAGGTGTAAAAAAATGGATCCACAATACCAAGATCGCGCGCCAGCTGCTGAACGATATAATCAGTATTGTGCTTCGTGATGCTGACATAGTGCAGCGCACGTACTTTCTGATTAAATCGCGCCGAACGGGCATATTGGGCAAACTCGTGTGGCTCTTCCCACATATTCGCCATGCCCTGGTACTGCTCATCGGCACTAAATCCGGCCACACCCCTGCTGCAATCAAAATCAGGATTATCCACGAGATACGCGGCCTTTTTTAAATTAAAGCAGGAAGGCCCGCACAAATCATGTAAAACCATATCGGACAAGCACTCATGCTCATGCAACGATAAAATTTTTACCGGCAGCGAATGCAATCGTTCAAGCACGTCACGTTGTCTTTGAGATATATCCCCCGCATTCATCGTATTCCCTCTCACATATGGAGTTTTGGGTAACCTGATAACACACAACCCTTCGCGCCTATACTAGCAAAGGGATGGAATAAAAATCAACCATTGAACTCTCACCTCAAGCTATGCTACGTTGGGAGCAAAGGGGGAGTACCATGGTACCATCGCATGTCCGCGCCATCACACTGCTTGTTATTGCCTGCTTTATGCCGGCAAGCATCTGGGGCCGTTCCTGCTCGAGATACCATGACGACCTGCCTCGACTCGTTATTTCTTGGGCCGATGCAGGCGAATCAAGCACCGAGGTACACACACTCGCACACCCCTGTCTCGATTGGGCTATCTTTGGGCACTACAAAGCTGAACTGCTCAGCGAAAACCAGCTACCCGAAATAGTCCCCTATCGCAACGACCCAATAAAAACAGTATTGCGCGCCGAACTATCAAAAATCATCAACCATCTGGTTGACGAAATAAAAACAATAAAAAAACGCGGGAGCATTACACTGCGCGACTGCATAATGCTCAAAGACCGAAATTTTAATTATCAAACAAGCTCAGGGCTTGTCATTGTAAAACTCAAAAACCACCCCTTCGTTATTAAATTGTTTATGGAAAACCCGCACTCTTTTGCACATCCGTGCTCAAAGGGCATGGAACCGGCCCTCTTTTTTCTTATGAGCGGGGGCATGAGCCGTTTTATGGCGGGACTCACCCGCATACCAAATATGCTCGCCATAAGAACCAAAGTGGAAGCAAGCCCGATTTGGCGGGACCGCATCGCGCTCCCCCGCAAATGGTTTTGGGTACCCGAAAAAAACCGGCACCTGCATATGGCCGGCTACAATATGGGCTCGTATCCGGTTGAATCGATCGACATACCAGCAGTCTATGCCGTTATTTGCGACGAAATAAAAATAGAACGCGCCTTAAGCTATGCGTCAGCACAGGATCGTATAGATGTTCTCGAATTTGTACGATTTATTGGCAATAATAGGCTCGATCCCAACATTCCTAACTATGTCATTGAAAAGGGGACCGGAAAACTTTGTGCCATCGATACCGAGCATTTTGGGGCTTTTATGGGCATGCGTGAACCCCTTGAATATAATGGCTTCTTCCGGCACTATTTTACCCTGGGATGCAAATTTATCCGTGATGGATTATTTACCAGCAAACGGCAACATGCCGAAAAACGAGCACACCCGATCAATACAGACGTCTCACTCAGCGCCGGATAGAAAATTTTGTTCGATTTTTTTTAATTCTTGCGCAAAAACACGGTCTTTGCGCATCTGTGCCTCAATTTTCTCAACCGCATGCATCACCGTTGTATGATCACGACGCTCCAAAATCGTCCCAATTTCACGCAGTGACGAATTGGTAAGCCGCTTCATAAGATACATGGCGACATGGCGCGCCAGCGCTAGATCTTTATTGCGTTTGGATGATCGAATATCTTTGAGCGTATAGTTAAAATATTTACCCACAAACTTGGCAATTCCCAAGGGCCCCACGGCATCTTTTTTGTGGTCAGAGGCATCATGTAAAACTTTTTTTGCCAGTCCTGCGCTCATGGGCTGTTTGGTCAAAGATGCGTATGCAACGACACGAATCAGCATGCCCTCCAGTTCACGAATACTTGAACACTCGCGCGAGGCAATAAAATAAGCAACATCATCGTCGAGCACCTGATTATTTGCCTCTGCCTTTTTGTGCAAAATAGCCATCTTGGTCTCAAGGCTTGGTAGGTGAATATCGGCAATCAGCCCGCCCTCGAGGCGTGAACGCATACGCTCTGCCAGCCCAACAATATCGCACGGCATCGAATCACTCGAAAAAACAATCTGTTTCCCCGACTGGTGCAACATGTTAAAAATCCTAAAGAACGCCTCTTGCGTCTGCTCTTTCTTGGAAATAAATTGAATATCGTCCATAAGCAGCACATCGACATCCTTGTAGCGCGCCTCAAACTCGTAGACTTTATTGGTTCGAATCCCCATAATAAAATCTTGAATAAAACGGTCTGCAGACTGGTACACAATGGACAGACGGCGATTGTGCTCACGCACGTGGTTGCCGTATGCATGCAGTAAATGTGTTTTTCCCAACCCAGAACCGCCATAAATAAATAATGGATTATACAAGGTCCCCACATGCTCGGCAGCCGCTTGAGCAGCTGAAAAAGCAAGAGTATTGCTCGGCCCCACAACAAACGTATCAAACCGATAGTGCTCGTTTAAAATACCCCGCGGATTCGATTCTTTCTTAACCATAGCCAATCCACGAGGAGCCTGGACGTGCGGCATAGCAGGTGGTTCGGCCGACTTTGTAGGAACAACTGGCTGCTCACCCGCAACGCGAGCGGGCTGAAACAGGGGGCCCGATTGGCCCGGGTTTGGAGCAACGCTCTCGGGCTTTTTGTACCCGGCACTGGTACTGGCAGTAATTTCAGGAACCTGGTCGAGGAAGACTATCACCACGTCCCGCTCATTCAAAAGCCGTTCAAGATGATGTCGAAGTAAGTCGATATAGTATGTCGACAGCCACTGACGAACAAACTGATTAGGTGCCTGCAAATAGACAGTCTTCTCAAGCGCATCCCACCGTGCAAGCCGCACAGCTTTGAACCACGTCTCCACGACTCGACTGCCGACTTCTTCGCGGACGATCTTTAAAAAATCTTGCCAAATAGTCTCAACAGAGGTCATAGGTCATCGCAAGCTAAAACAAGAAAAAATACTACCCGCCCCACACTATCACTCATTTATAAAAAGGTCTAAATATACCTAAACGCCGCTCGCAGCCAGGACAATTAGCCCAATAAATTTAAAGCAGATGGCCCGCCACCCGTCCTTCGACAAGCTCAGGATGAGCGGAGCTCTAGTCGCGAAGGATGGTGCGCCTGACAGGAATCCCGCCTTCGCACAAGGCTACGGCGGACAGGCTCCCCTGCGACCTTCTTCAAAATCCCGCCTTAAAACCGTAAGCAACCCGGGCCTGTTTCACTACGGCACTTACAATTTTCAATCTATCGCCGCAACGCGGCGCGCAACAACCATTAAAAAGCTGGCCCGCCACCCGTCCTTCGACAAGCTCAGGATGAGCGGAGCTCTAGTCGCGAAGGATGGTGCGCCTGACAGGAATCGAACCTGCGACCTACAGATTAGGAATCTGTCGCTCTATCCTACTGAGCTACAGGCGCTTGCGTGATTTAGAGACAATATGTTCCATTGTCCCCCTATTCCAGGTATACCAGAGACACGCAAAAGGGGGAAGAGTGTTGCGAAAATAGATTTGAAATGGAGCAGGAAACAGCACAAAACATCTGGAGAAGAAAATTATCGCCTTTCAAGTATACTTAAGCCATACAACATTGAGAATATTTATATTTTATATGGGGGACCCGGATGGATCCAGTATGCAAAAAGCTATTTCTTAAAGCGCAATCGCCCATCGTAGTGTGGCAACCACCGGCAGAATTCGCCGAGCACCTTGCCGCCATGCGCGCAATGACAATTGTTGAAAAAGCGCCCCAGAAAGATAAATTTTATGCTTTTATGCTCTTATTTGTACGCGATTGCACTGAACTCCAAAAAACGATCACGCTCTGCATGCCGCACCTTTCTGAGGACGCCATCCTGTGGTTTGCGCATCCGAAGAAATCTTCAAAAAAATACACGAGCGACCTAAACCGGGATGAAGGGTGGACTGATCTGGGAACCTATGGATATGAGGGCGTTACCGGCATTTCAATCGACGAAGACTGGTCGGGGCTACGCTTTCGCGATGTCAAATATATTAAAAAGATGACTCGCGACGCCAAACGTGCATTAAGCAGTGCAGGCAAACAACGCTTAAGCAAAAAGCAGCCCACAGATACGTAAAATTGGCAAAGCTCGTATTTAAAAAATAACGCCGAAGTCGCGAAGGCTGGTGTGCCCGGCAGGATTTGAACCTGCGGCCTACGGATTCGAAGTCCGTCGCTCTATCCAACTGAGCTACGGGCACAGCCACATAATGATAGGTTACCATGCTGATCATGAAAAATCCACTGGAACTTCGCATTAAAAACGCCCAAACTTTAGACACTCTGGCACACCCCCCGCCCGGCACTCGCGTGAGCGTCTCGTCGTGCCCCTGCATAGAAAAACGCCTAAGGTTGTGCGATTTTACTTCGACAAGCAACCATAAGCACACTATACTAAACAAAGTTTTATGGACTACTATCAAACCAAAAATCAACAACAGAAAGGATGCTTTCATGATCATTCGTCGTCTTGGCATAAGCGCTCTCATCATCTTGCTGGCAACAACCACCACTTACGGCATACAATCGCCTGGCATGCGACCATACGTCGCACAGTTTGTTAAATACAATGAATTATCAGCGTTAGGGTTGATTACGTTGGGAGGCCTTGAGAAGGGGTTAGGACTCCACTGGGGGAAAACCCTCAAAGAGAAGAGTGCGGCCGGGAAAATAATGAGTCATAGCGGCGATTTCGTCTCACTTGGAGCTTTCGGCTTCTGGTTCCATAAATTTCTCCAACGACCAAATGCCCGCATAACCCCCTTCGCCCTTGCCGCACCAGCCACTGCGTGGTTAGGAGGTCTTGGGGCAGGGTATATTGCCGGGCTGCTCAAAAAATTCTCAAAGGGTGGCTTAATAACGCTCGGCAACAGCATAATCCAGGTGGGAGCGGGAATTGGCTCTGTATGTGCAGAAAAACCAGAAATACGCATACTGTGCGGCCTTGTACCATTTCTCAGCGGGGCACTTCAGCGAATAGTAAGTGAAACTGCAGTTCGCAGATTCATAACACGATGCAAAAAAGAAGATGAGCAACCTACGAATGTCTATACCAACACCAAAGCTGATCAAGAGGACAAGCCCAACACGTTCTACTATTACCTAAACACCTACGTCATACCCACTTTCGGGTTCTTGGGCGGCAATACCCTTGGCAATTTGTGGTAACCGGGCAAACATTTTCTAAGATTATTTTTTAGAGCTGGGGTGTGCGCACCCCAGCTTGCTTTTCTCATGCCTGCTAGATCTTACTTCTCATACCCTCGCTTGTCTCCAACACAAAAATGCCCCATTTCTTGCACCGCGCGCAACCACTTTGGTATGGTAACCTGACGGGCAACGTGCCACGCTGCCCAAACCAGGAAAACGCCGGCGAGAAGCTGGATAAAAAACAAAAGGCAAGGGCGCACTGATGATAAAAAAAATATTTTTGGGTGGAGCGATTGTTGCTATAAGCACGCCCCTTTTGGCTACCCTAGACAGAGAGGTCGTTGCTCACCCGACCCAACCGATTGGCACGTTGGTCAGAACATATACACCAACTGGCCCCTTGCCATTTCCGGTGCAGCCACCACCACCCGCTAACCCCTTCCCACTACCAACAACGCCCATCAGCGAAGTGAACTACATCTGTGCTCAATGGGATAGCGAAGAAATTGTCGGCACCGAGCCCTTTGATATAAACTACCCTGCAACCGAAATCATACTCACACAGCCGCAGCACTTTGTGCGCTTATTGGGCGAATCGAAAAGTAGCCCCAATGGCGCCTGGATCATGCGCTCGGAATATGTGCGCGGCAGAACACCAGCAGAATTGCGCGATATTTTCGCCTTGCCGGCGCCCCCCATCGATATTTGCAATGTCGAAATGCCCGCATCTCCTGATCCCGTTACCGGGAAAGATTATGTACTTTGGACCGGTATCGCCGGCCCCATTCGTGGCCCCGGGCATGATTGGGGTGATGGGGGCTCAGCACAGAACAGGCTGGTGGCAGACTATGGCACCCACTACTTTCCAAACTACCTGTATACAAGCTCAAGTACCCGCAACCACCGACAGCCTATTGGAACCATAGCGCTTTCGTACCAGCCATTAGCCGGCGACGGCAATAATGGTCGTGTTGCCAAATATCTTGATACCTGCATCCCAAAAGCCTACTCTGATCTGGAACGCGTATACGATAATCTTGATTATATAAATTATGTACCCTACGGCAGCACGCCGATACAAGACGCCCTCTATCAGATTGGGCCTGAGCGCTTTGATGCCCTTTCGTTCCTGCATATCCGCAACGCCATACTCTTTAGCAACGCATTTTTTGATCAACAGCTCGTGCGCCAATGGACCAAACTCTGGTACCCCTGTGGTGAATCTACCTGCGGGTGTAACTGCAACTGTAATGATTATGCATATCCCACCTGTATTTTACAGGCCGTTGGCGAGTTTGATACAAAAAAAAGCTCTCCTTACCACAACCCCCTGCGCAATAAAACCGGTGGATTTGTCGGCTCGGGCGACGTATTTAAACGACCTGATTTGGCCATCGGCATCGCCTTCGCCGGCATGGGCAACCGGCTCCATTGGGACTCCTTCGGCGGCAGTATCCATGGCGGCACAGCTAAAGCAGGCATCTACGCCGACTATTTTTCTGACTATTTTTTTGCCGATGGCCTGGTCTGGGCCGGGGGCACCTGGAATTCAACGTCACGCCCCATATCGTTTTACGGCGTTGAGCGTACTGCTGAGAGCCACCAGCACGGAGTTGAAGCTGCGGCCTGCCTACAGGCGGGGTTCACGCGTCTCGCGCCCCTCATGCCAGTGGGACGACTGTCTTATTTCTTTAACAAACAAAACCATTTTACCGAAACTGGCGCCGATAGTCTCAATTTGAAAGTAAAGAGCTTTCACGCCCACACCGTGCGCCTGTATCTCGGACTTGAGTTTACTATGCTGCTCGACGTAAACCCCATCACCATTATGCCCCAAGCGAGCGTGGCATGGGCCCGCGATACGGTCATTGGGAATCGGCGCATCTCCGCACAGCTACCGGATATTGGCGGCTCACTATCAGTGTATGGCGCGCACGACGATCAAAACTATATCGTTGGCAACGCAGGGTTTACCTGCTTGCTCGCACACTGCAGCGCCCTTTTTGTACAATACACGGCAGAAGTTCGCGACAACCTGACCGCACAGGCGCTTGAAGTAGCACTCCAGGTGAGCTTCTAAAAGTAGCTTACTAGTGCAAACTTTTGGCAAATTACGCCCAAGACTTTCGAGTTAAAAAGTACTTGTTGGGGCACTTACATGGGGGATCAGTAAATCATGGCTGCCCGAAAAGATGGGCTATCGAACTCCTCAAGACCTGAATATTGCATAAGCGCGAACTTTACACACAGGTTCTTTCAGGCGCTGGTAAAAAACCATCACTGTGCTACACTAAGAACGTAAGGAAAAAGCACGCAAAACAGCCGTTTTCAGGGCAAGGACAATTGTATGGACAACCACTCAGAACATCCAAAAAATGATTCTTCGTATTCCGCGCAATCCATTCGCGTTATGGAGGGCCTGGAGGCCGTCCGCAAACGTCCCGGCATGTATATCGGCTCCACGGGCCCATCCGGACTCCACCACTTAGTTTACGAAATTGTCGACAACTCGGTTGACGAAGCACTGGGCGGACACTGCGATACCATCCTGATCACACTCCATGAAGACGGCTCTTGCTCTGTTCTCGACAATGGACGAGGCATTCCAACCGGTATCCACACCGAAGAAGGCATCTCGGCAGCCGAAGTCGCCTTAACCAAATTGCACGCCGGCGGTAAATTCGACAAAGATTCCTATAAATTTTCTGGGGGCCTGCATGGCGTCGGGATTTCGGTAGTAAACGCACTTTCTGAAACGTTACTTCTCACCATTTATCAAAATGGGGCTGTCTTTGAGCAGACATACCATCGGGGTAAACCGGTTGCGCCGCTCGCCATTACCGGCAGCACGAGCAAACGAGGCACACTGGTACGTTTTTATCCAGATCCTGAGATTTTCACCGAAACAGTAGAATTTAATTACGATCGTCTCGCTGCCCGAATGCGTGAAATGGCCTTCCTCAATAGGGGCCTAAAGATTATCATTAACGACGAACAGAACAATCAGGGCGAAGAATTTTATTTTGAAGGCGGTATTGTTTCGTTTGTTGAGCATATTAACAGCAAAAAGACGCCGCTCTTTCCGGAAGTTATTTATAACAAGTTTGAAGACGAACAGTATATTTTCGAATGCGCGCTTCAGTACAATGATGCGTATGACGAGCAGCTCTTTTCGTTTGTAAACAATATTAATACCATCGATGGCGGCACACACGTAAGTGGCCTAAAAGCCGCATTGACCAAAGCCTGCAATAAACGCGCCCAAGAATTAGGACTGTTAAAAGGTGCCGCAACGTTCTCAAGCGAAGACGTGCGTGAAGGCTTGGTGTGCATTTTGAGCATCAAGGTTCCCGAGCCCCAGTTTGAGGGTCAGACCAAAACAAAATTGGGGAACAACGAACTAAAGGGCCTTATTAGTTCATGGGCATTCGGCTTTCTTGATGCCTATTTTGAAGAACATCCCTCGATCGCCCGCAAAATATTCCTAAAAGCCGAACTGACGATGCGTGCCCGCGATGCCGCACGCAAGGCAAAAGAGTTGACTCGTCGCAAAAACGTTTTTGAAAACTCGGTATTGCCCGGCAAACTTGCTGACTGTTCATCAGAAGATCCGTCAAAGAGTGAACTGTTTATCGTTGAGGGGGACTCGGCCGGCGGCTCTGCCAAGAGTGCCCGTGATCGTTTTACGCAGGCTATTTTGCCACTTCGGGGCAAAATCTTAAACGTCGAAAAAGCACGGCTTGATCGCGCACTTTCAAACGAAGAGATCAAAGCGCTTATATCAGCGATTGGCTGCGGCTTTGAGCGCGAAGAAAACTTCGATATCACCAAAATTCGTTACCACAAAATTATTTTGATGACCGACGCCGATGTCGATGGTTCGCATATTCGCACACTCCTGCTTACGTTCTTCTTCAGGTATTTGCGACCCGTTATCGAAAAGGGTTTTTTGTACGTTGCGCAGCCACCACTGTATAAAGTCAAAATCGGCAAAAAAGAAGAATACTTGAAAGACGAGCGATCATTTAAGGGCTTTCTCACGAGCTGGGCTCAGGAGCATACTGAGCTATCGGTCTCCAGCGGGGTCGTAGCACCAGAAACCTGGAACCTGCTACTTGAAAATGCATCGATATACGAACAACGATTGGAAGCGGTCTCGCGCATCTTGCACATCACGCCCGCAGAAGTTGACGTGGTTGCGCAAGCACTTGCACAGGTCGACTGGAATGCAACACATGATGGGCAGGCTTTCGCCAAAGCATTAACAGCCCTTATGCCTGAGTGCACTATTGAACAGAGTTTGCCGACCGAGGGAAGCGATCTTCTTGAAAAAATTACCGTCACGACTAAATACGCATCGTGGCACCTACCACTCAAAATTCTCAGTCACCATGACCTGCAAGAACTCATAGAACTGCGCAAGCCGCTTATGGTCTTGGACCAGCCATGGACACTTGAAGTCACGCAACATGATCGAAGCGTCACGGGCGCAAAAGTTCTTGAATTTTCTCGAGCACTTACAACGCTCAGCAAGCCGTATTTGAGCATACAGCGCTACAAAGGTCTTGGTGAAATGAACCCTGAACAACTTTGGGAGACGTCGATGGACCCTGCACAGCGATCGCTGCTTCAGGTTACCATGGACGATATCCTGAAGGCTGATTGGTGGTTTAACACGCTTATGGGCGATGACGCCATTGGCCGCAAAAACTTCATCGAAGAACGTGGACACTTTGCCAATCTTGACGTCTAGCCAGGGGCACACACTTATTGCACGAGTCGCCCGCTTTTGCCAAGCGCATGATCTGGTGCATCCAGGCACGCGTATTATCGTAGGCCTTTCCGGAGGCCCCGACTCGGTATTTCTCTTGCACGCACTGGTAGCTCTGCGTGATGTTCAGCAACTCACCCTGATCGCCGCACATCTAGACCATGGCTGGCGTACCACCAGTGCCGAAGACGTCGCATTTTGTGCTACTCTTACCAACCAACTTAACGTACCATTCGTGCACGAACACGCGCGCAATCTAGCAAAAATGTTTAACAGTACAAGGCACACAACAGGGTCGCTTGAAGACCAAGGACGACGCATGCGACGTACTTTTTTTGAGCGAGTGCAACACGAGCACCAAGCAGGCGCTATAGCCCTTGCACACCACCAGGACGACCAACACGAGACCTTTTTTATTCGGCTAACGCGTGGCGCAGGACTGGCAGGACTTGCAGGTATTAGGCCAAAAGCAAAACAGTATATTCACCCCCTCTTGTGCTGCACTAAACGAGAGATTCTCGATACCCTCCATGAGCATGCACTACCCTACCAAATCGACGCCACCAACACTGACCAGAAATTCTTGCGCAATCGCATTCGTACGCACCTTCTACCCTGCCTGCACAACTGTGACAACCGAAGTCAAGCATCGCTCACGCGGGCTATCGAGCAGCTACAAGAAACAGATGCCTATCTCGAGCAAGCTACAGAAAAGCTCCTTGAGAGCATGCTCGTCCCGGCAAACCATACCATAGGGCACACAAATCCTCCAAAAACCGCTCATCCTGCCCCAAGTCACGCCATAGCTCTTCCCTCCCCGCTCATCCTGAGCGAAGTTGAAGGCGGAGCAAGCTCCGGGTGCAAGCTAACAAAACCAAAAAATCTCTGGATTTGTTGCGCAACGCTTTGTGCTCAACACCCGTATATGCAAAAACGGCTCGTACTCAACTGGCTTATCAGGGCCGGCGTCCCTTTTACGCCATCAGAGGCTCTCTTAGAAGAGATTCTCAGATTCTTACGTACCGACCGGGGCGGCACCCATTCCCCCGCTCAAACGTGGCACATCATCAAGAAAAAATGCTATGCTGGTATCGCGCTAAAAAGCGCCCCATAACCGTACATACTTCATGTGCGCACTTGGGAGAGTACATAGTAAAGCATTGCAAAAGCCCGCTCGACCTTCCGCTCATCCTGAGTTTGTCGAAGGATCGAAGGGTTCGAGCGCGCAAATTGGGCAGAGAAAGTGGAAGCATCAAACGATCTTGCGTTATGTATTTTGGTCGAAATTTTGGAGACCATGCCGCAGCGATACACAGCCCAACGGGTCTATGCGTTTATTGCAGCACTGGGGCTCTACGCACTATTTGCCTGCTTTGTTCTATTTGACTGGAACTCCCAAAGCCCCCAAACCCGCACATCGCCTGAAATAGGTTCCAGCAGACAAAGCACGCCGGCACCGGTTCGGTTTATGCAGCCACCAGACCTCACGCAACCAACGACGCTTGACCCGGGATCGAGTGGTTCAGGCCAAGCAGGAACTGGCAAACCCGGGCCCAAAATGGGCACACCCAAAAAAAGCATTAAGCGCACGTCGGAACCAGCGCAAAAAAAACCACTCCCCGAGCCCCTAAAACCCAAGAAACGCCTAGAGGCTCCGGCCCGAGCACCAGAAGCAATACCCCTGCCGCAAGCGCCTGCTCCAGCGCCAGCACCCGTAGCGCCTTCAAAACCAGTTTCGGCGCCAGCTCAAGAAAAAATACCAATTCCCGTCCCTGCACAACCTCATACACAGCAAGAACCACTGCCTAATATCCCCGAACGGGCAATTAGTCAGGCACCCCCAGAGCCTGAGCTGGCAGAAGATCCTGTTGCCGAACCTGAAGACCAAGAAACGTATGTAGAAGAAACAGAAACTACTGAATACCGGTACAGCGAGCGTACACGAACACAGGCCCGCGCCAACGCCGCATCACTCTTTGGCGGCAGCGCATTCAGCCAGCATGCCCGGGCCTATGCACGAGCACAACGCGAGTCGGCATCAGAAGGGCCCGAAGGTTACGGTGACGGATCAGGAGATGGATCTGGAACTGGTTCTGGAGGCTCAGGGCCGGGCAACAGCAGCCAAAAAGCGCGGGCGATAGGCTGGGAATTTTTCATGAGCAAATTTGTTCGCGCCGTTTGTGCAACCTCTGATCAAAACCCACTGCCTATACCAAACGATACTGTCTCCACGCACACCATGGTGGTGAATGTAACTATTAATCGAGCCCGCAAAGTTACGGCTATCTCCATAACGGTCCCCTCGCCAAAATATTACTTAAACACGTATCTGGAGCGCATACTCTCCCTAACCACCATCCCTCAACTTCCTGAAGAATACCCACACGACGAGCTCACCATGCCCCTACGCGTGCATATCAAAACCTGCGAAAACTTGCGCGAAATACGCCTCGTCCCCGCATACGACTAAAAAGTACCCCACTCACCATTCTTGGCTTCTTGGCCAACAATTATTGCAATTATGTCGCATATATGTTACACTTCATATATGAAGATAGAAACTATTATTCTTTATACCACGGATACGGGCAAGCAGCCCTTTGTTGAATGGCAAGAAAAGCTTGATACAAAGACCGAATCTGTTGTTCTGGTTCGTCTTGCCAGAATAAGAGGTGGCAACCTTGGCGATTGTAAACAAATCAAGGGATCCAAGGGATTGTATGAACTTCGCATCGATTACGGCCCTGGTTACAGAATTTATTATGGAAAGATCGGCTCAACAATAGTTGTGCTTTTAGTTGGGGGAAGCAAGAAAAGCCAAGATCGTGATATCTTAAAAGCACAGCGATATTGGCTTGATTTCAAGGAGAAAGAAGATGACAAAGAATAGTACAGGACCAGCAAACCAACCCTACGCGAACTACAATATGTTATTACAAGATCGACTTAAAGACCCAAAACTTGCTATGGCTTATTTGAACGAAGCATTGCAAGATAAGGATCAAAACGTATTTTTAATTGCGCTCAAAGATGTTCTTGAAGCTCAGTGCAGTGACATTTCGGCTCTTACCAAAAAAGCACATATCAGCAGACAAAGTCTTTATCGCATGTTGTCTAAAAAAGGAAATCCCTGCTGGAGCAATATAACAGCATTAATTGATGCCATGGACCTTCAGGTTCAAATATCACACAAATAAACGCATACTCTCCCTAACCACCATCCCTCAACTTCCTGAAGAATACCCACACGACGAACTCACCATGCCCCTACGCGTGCATATCAAAACCTGCGAAAACTTGCGCGAAATACGCCTCGTCCCCGCATACGACTAAACCACTGATCCGGAGCACCCCCAATCCTGGCTAGAGCGCAAAAAATACGCATGTTCAAGATTTTTCTTCCCAAACCCTTGCGCACCTCCCATTTAATTATGCAGACTGAAATATATAAACAGACATAGCAAAGTATTTTTTACACAAAACCAAGGGAGGTTATTATGAAGACATATATAAAACTGGGTGGTCTGTTGGCCCTTTTAGCGGCCCTAGGGGCAGCGCAACTACGCGGTATTACCGACGAGAAAACGCTCAAAGATTATAACATCCAGCTGGAAAATCTCATCCTAAAGGGCCTCAAAGAAAACCCTGAAGCACTATACGCGTATGATCTCCCTGAGGGAGCTGTACGACTTGTCGTCTTTGGAGCGGACCTGGGAGCGATCAACAACAAGGCCTACAGAACAGGATTAATGAAGCGCCTGATAGGCAGCCTACCGAAAGAGCTCTTGTCACTTTCCGAATTCTATCGGACCGGCAAGGACCTCACGGAGTATCTACAATCTATTGATGAGTTTTTATTGCTTAAGAGGCTCGCAAAAGAACATGGCTGCACTAAAGCGCTCGAACACCTCGATACCATAGCATCAGCTGACTGGAAGAAGGCTGTTGAGAAAAAAGAAAAAGAGTTGGCACAATCAAATCTTGATTACCAGCTCGCGAGTGAAGCTGCCGCCAGCAGAGGAGCACAAAAGGCAGATGCTTTAATAAAACAGGGGGCCAACGTCAACGCGCTTGTTGAGTTTATTGGTGGACTGTTTGGTATTCAAACTCCTCTGCAGATAGCATGCTACAACGGCAACCTCGACGTAGCCACACTACTCATAGAGAGTGGGGCGGACATAAATGCGCGCAATAACCCAAAAAAAGGGACGCCTTTGAGCATAGTGAGAGAGCGTGTAGATAACTATAAACCAGATTCAGACTATGGGAAAAAGATCTATGATAATATGAAGCAGATACAAAAATTCCTGAAAAACAAGGGAGCTTCAGAGTACTCGCACGCATAATCAAGACGCAAAAAAACAGAGCGCTCGCCCGCCAGAAAGACTGGCAGACGAGCGCGTACTCTATCAAAATGTGCGAAAAACGTGCGCGAAATACGCCTGGTTCCAGCGGGCGATTAGAGATTTTCTTTAATCAAAACTTCCTTGCCCCTAAACACAATGGCCAATTCAATGACCCTCGTAATGCCCCGCCCCTGAAGCCCTATTGCGTAGCGCTTTTCCGTAATTTGTTCAAGCGCTTTCTGAGCAGCCAACTCAAGCGCTCCAGAAGCCCGCGAATCAACCTTTTTAAATTCGATGATCACACCCGGCAAGGTATGGTCCTTGGGGACAAGCATAACATCAAACCGCCCAAGTCCACTTTCTCTGTTCGAGACAATCTCGTGCGTTTCGTACAAAACAGCAAGCATACCCAGCACCAAGGCATGATAAAAACGCTCCGGCTCGTCCCCTTGCACATCAAAAACGCTCAGCGTGCGCAGTACAAAAACTTTAAATAAATCTATAAATCGATCGACTTCGCCAAGCGCCAGCCTTCGGAGCATATATTCGTACTTGCTAAAATCAAGTTTTCGCTTAAACCACTGGTACACACTCGAAAAGTAGACCGTCAAAATCTCCCGGTTGGGAATAGTCAACGTAACATAAAATCCCGAGGTTTCTTGCACCGCCGAAGTAAAGGTCAGGTAACCGGTAAACAGGAGTAAACCCCAAAGAACGTCTGGATCAGTCTTGAGTTGCTCAAAAACAATATTCTCGTCGATCTTTTTTCGAATCACGCCCCCATCCATCAGTGTGTTCACGTCAGCCTGCTGCTCTAAACTTCCCGGATCAATCAACTGCTTGATAATGTCCTCCTGGGCCGTATGAACCCAGTACGACTTGATAGTTTTGTTTTTCAGTAGATTAAGAACGGACCAAGGGTTATACACCCTGTATTGCCCTGACTGGTAGCTGTCATACCACAAACGCACTTCTTCGATATCGATCATGACATCATAATTATCGAGCATATGAGCAACATCATGCTCTAAAAACCCAAATTTATCGGCATAAAAGTTGCCCAGTACGGTCTCAACAGATAAATTATTTAAACCGCTAAAAATACTCTCTTTAGCAACGCGCAAAATACCCGTTAAAACGGCGCTCTCCAACGCCAAATTCTCCTTCAGAGCATCGCCCAAAAAAGCCCGCAGAAAATCGATTGCTGGTTGATAAAAATTATTAAGATATGCCGCGTGAACCAAGGCATCGTATTCATCAATAAAAATCTTCACAGGCTGTTGATGCGCTTCTTGCAAATAGCGAGACAAATCCAATAGCGAATGCCCATAGACATCCGCATGAGCAGTCTTGTCCATTATGGCGCGATATTCTTGCATCTGGGCCACATCCAAAATACCGGCCTCAAGCAAGTATTTGTGGCGCCGAAACTCGTCGCTCACGATTTTTTTCAACCGTGTCAAACTACTTTCCCAGGTAACCCCAACTGCACCTTTGAGGGACATAAAAATTACCGGATACTGCCCCTGATGAGTCATAATATCTGAAAACTCACTGATTGCTAAGTGATCAAACAAACAGCAATTCGAAACCTCCGTTTTCTCGAAAAAATACTTCAGCATGGACATATTAAGCGTTTTGCCAAAGCGGCGTGGACGTGGAATAAGCGTTACTTTTTCCTTGTTTAAGACTAGTTCCTGAATAAAGAGTGACTTATCGACATAATAATAGTCCTTTGTGATGAGCTCAGAAAAATCACTAATCCCAATTGGTAAGGCCTTTTTTTGTACACTCATAAATCACTTTCTTCCCACATCGCCCCGTCTGCAAAAATTTCCAACAGACCAAGCATACCATAGATCAAGCCAAGCAAAAAACTGACGAAAACACCTATCACTCGGTATACGCGGCGCGAAATACGCCCGGTTCCCGCGGGCAACTAAAAAGTACCGGAGCTCGCCATGCCCCCACGCGTGCATATCAAAACCTGCGAAAACTTGCGCGAAATACGCCTCGTCCCCGCATACGACCAAACGCACTCATCGAGCAAAAAAACGCGCAAGTTCCAAGCTTTTTCTCCAAAAACCCTTGCGCATTGCCAATAAATTATGCCAATCTGAAATATATAGGCGAATGATAGTAAAAGTGTTTTTTACACAAAACCAAGAGAGATTATGGGGAGTGTAAAAAGTCTGAGTAGCTTGGGGAGGCAGGCTGGGTTGGGCGTATATGTTTTATGAGTATAGGAAAGGATGTTGTATGAATATGAAAAAATATGTTGTCGCGCTAAGTAGTGTGGTAATGCTCATGGTGTTTTTTAGCAGCAAGGGGGTTGAAGAGGTTGATCAACCAACCGCGTTGATGGAAAAAGTATATCTTGGTGATCTTAAAAGTATCGAAGCGCTCTTGAAAGATAAGCCATCGAGGGACTGGGCTTCGGTTAAGATTCCAACAGTCCTTTGGGTTGAGTACAGGGATTTTATACAAACGCCTTTAAACGGCCGAACGAGCATGTCTGCCCGTAAAATTTGGCAGCTGATGATGACTCAGCCCCACATCGTTAAACTGTATGACAACAAAGAGAGGTTTAAGAATGATGAATACCGCAACTGGCTTAAGGTTGGGCTCAGACTAAATTCGACTAAACCTCTTTCGGAGAAAGATTACAACAACGAAAAGCTCTTGCAAGAGTTTGATAAAAAAGAAGTCCAAAACGAGATTAGACGTGAAATCCTGCCTACCCTGCCTTCCCTAGGAAAGGATGCGTGGAAAGCTTCCAAGCTTTTGGACGCCCTGTTTGGTGCAAAAGAAACTGACACCACCTTAAGTTCCCTGGTACGGGCAATTGGCCAAGGTGATATAACAACGTTAGAAAAGCTAGACCCAATGGATATAAAGAAGCGACTCTTTGAAAACATTCCCCTTCCAGAAAAGCTTCGCCGAGAGTATCCATTTTTGGATCTTTTTGCTGGCGTGTCAGAGGAATCAGGTATCGTCCAGCCTACCAAAGGGCAGAGCGCGGGGCTTTCACCCTTCAGCTTTTGTCTCTTGATGGACGCGTTAGCAAGCAGTACGGACGATCAGTCAAAGTTAAAGAAAATTGTGGGGGTTGGCAATTTGCTTACCGGAGAAAGGGAGTTTGAATTCGATTACCATGACAAAGAAGGCGGGGTAAAAACGTTATTAATGGAGGCCTTTCAGGGACTTATGACTAAAACTTTAACCAGCGATTCACGCTACTTCTATGCCCTTATGCTACCGCTTTTGACTCCCAAAGAAGAACAACTTCGGCTACTAAAGAAAGCAATGCAGACCAACGAATTTGGCAGCGCAGTTTTAAACAGGCTTGTGGAAGAAGCAAAAAAGATTGAGTCTAAAAAGTAAAGGAAATAACTGAACCAAAGGCAGTACGCGCACACTAAAGAGCTGCTATCTAAAAAACAACTAATCGCTCGGAGCTGCCTTCGGCCCCCTGTCCACCAGAGCGGCAACAATTTTAACCATAATTTTGGTGATTGCGGTAAGCGAAGGTTGGATGCGGGCACAGAAGTTTTGGTGATGGGGCTGCGCCCCATCAAACTTCCCGCTTATATGGAGAAGTTACTTCCTGCCTGTCCTCCGGAGCCTTGGCGCAGGGGGAAGCCCGTCGAAGGGCAACTTGATTAGTTGTTTTTTAGGAAAGACTTTGGAAAGATGTTGCAAAATCAAATTGACGACCCTCTCTATTTTTTTCAAACTTCTCTTAAATAGTTTTTTAAGAATGTGGCGTATTTTACGCTTCATAAATAGCTCTCCTGAGTTGTAATGATCCTCAGAGAGCTATTTAACTTATTTTTACACTTCTTTCAAGCCCATCAGTTCACCCATTCGAGAGTTTTAAGAAAAGCACTCCCCTTTGATTGCGCTTTTAGCTGCAATCAGGAGAGTGCTTTTCTACTCAAATGTCAATACTGATCGTATCTTTAAATAGTTTTTTAAAGACTCGACGCCTCAGGCCCATAAGCAGGGAGGGGGGTTTTCGCAAAAAACTTTTCAAAAATAATAATATTATTGCAATTTTGTTGATTTTTTATATTTTTAAAGTATATTTATTATATAAGTATTATTAAAACAACATATAAAACAATGAGATCGGCGCAGAGATAGAGCGAGTACAAAAGACTCTATAAACCAATAGATAGATAGATATAAAAAAAAATCGACAGGATACCTCATGAAACAAATAGTAAGAATCGTCGCACTTCTCAGCATCGCAACCAGCCTATTGTCACCAGAATTATATGCGACAAAAAAAGGTAACAATGTATTCCGCCAGAAGGGGAACAAGAAAGAAAACTTCAAGGGCACAAACCCTGAGACTAAGGCATTTTGGCTCGATGGAAGGTGTGAGTTCAAAGTGCTTTTTAATTTTACAGAACACCCAGCAACCTATGCCACCTATGAAAGTTTTTTAGGTAAAATGCTGGCGCTATTCCAGAAGGTTGGCGCGAGCCTCGACACGCTCAAGCAAATAGGGAAAACGCTCATAGACTGGAACCAATTTTTCCGAAAAATGCCCCCACTTCAAAAAGCCCAGCTAACCGAAGAACAAATACTGAATCAGATGCCGACCGATTTACAAAGCGGCTTCAACGCTATAGAAACACGTCGAAAAGAGGTCACCCGACTCATCGGTGAAATTGAAAATGAGCGTAAAAAAATACCCTTAGGGCTTGAAGGCGTAAAAAGAACAACACAAGTGCTAGTAAATATTCAACAATACGCTGACATTATAGACCTACTCGTCGATAACCCGAATGATGAGAACTTCGATATGCTATCCCAAAAAGTAATGGAGGCGAAAAACGGCTTTATCAATTCATTAGAATGCGAGCTTAAGTATGTCAGCGAGGAAAAGCAGAAAATCGCATCGGAACGTGCAATACTCGAACAAGAAAGCCTCGATGGAAGGAACGCTTTAATCACAGAAATCGAGACCGAAAAACACCAAAAATACCTGGAAAAACGGGCCAAGCTCGAGAAAAAAAAGTTGAAGCAAACAACGCAAACGCCAGAAGAAACCAAGACCAAGCAGCCAGTAATCAAGAAAGATGAGATCAAGAATCTAGAGATCAAGCAACCCAAGACCAAGCAGCCAGTAATCAAGAAAGATGAGATCAAGAATCTAGAGATCAAGAAGAATCTAGAGACCAAGCAGCTAGTAATCGAGAAATATGAAAAACAAGAATTTAAGCCAGAAGAAACTCTTGGGGACTATTTTATCTGGGACCCTACGCTCAGTCCAGGAAAAAAACGCTACAAAGAAGTTCTCCAAAGACTTCTAAACAATATGCGTAGTAAGCAATCTGTTTTTACTGCCCTCCGGATCATATTATCAAACTTAGAGCTTGAGGACCGGTGTAAGAATTTAATCACCTTGGAGGGCGGCTCTTGGCTCAGGAACTCGAATAGCATTCTCTTCATCCCCCAAGGCAAGGACGGCGAAAGCGGAGACGAGCAAACTCTCTGCAATTACCTCCAATGTGGAACTTCAAACGGGAAATACACCAACATTCTCCCCGGAACACCCGCCTTCTGCCTACCCCAAAATGAACGGCAGCGCTGGAACAAGAAGGCAATGAACCCGAAAACTCCACCTCGTGTCAAGCACCTTGCAGAACTACTACTAGTCCTTCAAGAATTAAGCGACAACAGGCATTACTCTCTAGAACAGCAGGAGCGCAAAGAACCAAACTGGGCGTCGGTAGAGCTTATTGCGTCAGTTGGCTGTAGGCTTACCGCCATGCAAAATGCCCTTACAAGAGACGGGAAAAAAAGATATCTCCAAAATTGGCTTAGCATTGTCGGATTCACCCTTGGCATCTCGGCTACACAGCCAAAAGCCAAGGAGATTCCCGACGAGCAGTCCTTGATTAACGAGATAGAAAAGGAACTCCAAAACTTGAATACCATTTCGACGACTAAAGATCGAATCTAAAAAGTAAGCTCACCCTGAATTAGCTTTAAGTAAAAACTACGGAAATACGCCGGGCGCAATGCCCGGCGATTACATTTCGCCCCCAGCTGTGATAAACTAATAATGTTAGTAACGCATGCACCTGAGTCGCATGCTATCTGTAACAATCAAATAAAAAAACGTAGATTAAGCCATGGCACAAAAACGTGATTATTACGAAGTTCTTGGCGTTGCAAAAACCGCCACGTCTGATGAAGTAAAAAAAGCCTATCGCACACTGGCGATGAAGTACCACCCTGACCGCAATCCCGACAACAAGCAGGCCGAAGAAAAGTTCAAAGAAGCCGCTGAGGCCTACGAAGTTATTTCTGACCCTGAAAAACGCAAACGTTATGACCAATTTGGTCACGCCGGTGGCGCCGCCGGCCCTGGTGGCGGGCAGGGGTTTAGTGGCTTTAATAACATGGACGATATTTTCGAGCATTTTGGCGATATTTTCGGAGATCTTTTTGGCGGTGGTGGCCGTTCGCGCCGCTCTTCGTCAACACGCAAGACAGGGCCAACTCCTAAGAGGGGACATGATCTCGGCAAAGATGTAAGCATCACCCTCGAAGAGTCATTTACGGGCACCAAAAAAGATATTAAATATTATCACTTCGTTCCCTGCGCAACCTGCGACAGCAAGGGCACACAGCCGGGTACGGCTACCGAAAACTGCAAAACGTGCCAGGGTATGGGGCAGATGCATTACCAACAGGGCCTGTTTGTCTACACACAAACCTGTGGAGACTGCTCAGGACTTGGTTATCTCATCAAGAGCCCATGTACTACCTGTAAGGGACAATCACGTATTCAAGAGTACGAAACACTGTCGGTGACTATTCCTGCTGGTACGTTTGATGGAATCGAACTGCGCGTTTCAGGCAAGGGCGATGCCGGCGTGTACGGCGGCAAATCGGGCGATCTGATCCTGACCATGCGCGTCATGCCAAATAAAACATTTACGCGTGTCGAAGACAATCTTGAATGCACCGTGGCACTCACCTACCCACAGTTGGTATTTGGGGCACAGGTCGAAATCACCAACCTCGACGGCGTACGTGAAACCATCAAGGTCCCCAAGGGCTGCGCGGTCGGCGAACGCATTACCATAAAAGGCCGTGGCTTTCATCGGCTTCGCTCAAAGGGACGCGGCGATTTGATCGTCACCCCAACGTGTCATATACCAAAAAAACTCTCCCCGGACGCAGAAAAAACGCTCCAGGCCTATTCTGAACAGATTGGAACCGGGGTTGATGACACATCAGCGGGCACCATTGCAGGGTTTTTCAAACGATTTTTAGGATAGCACCCACCCGACAGCGCCTGTTCGCATACTAAAAACCACAAGCTTTACGACGTTCTCACGCACATTACCAACAGAAGCTTAACAGTACCCGCCCCTCCCCGGGGGGAGAAAGTCCCATGCCAATCGCGATATAAACGCGTTTTACACCGGTTAACAGGCACGATATAATAGTCTAAGCAGTGTTTTATTTACAACGCACTAAAACCCTGACTGGGAGGCAGTGCTTTCAAAATAACTAGGTACGTCGTTCCCGGGATAATCTATATGAAAAACATACTCGTATTACTCGCTTTTTTGGGCTTAGGAGAACTCGTCCTTATCGTCCCCGGCACGCATGCAATGGAAAAAAGGAGTCACAAAAAAAAGAGTATGCGCGATGACGATTTCCTCGACCAAGAATGTCAGAAAAATAGTCGTCTCAATACAGAAAAAGAAGCGTTCTTTAATGATAAAAACTACATAAATCAATACATCTTCACGTACAACCCGGAAAAGCAATCTTATTATGACCGGTACCAACACTGCTCCGAGGTACTAGCCAGGCTCTATACTACGTGGATGGAAGTGCTCATGGCGCTCCCATCACTCTGGGCTGAAGCAGAAGTACTTGGTGAGGCTTGGACGTCCTGCAACCAGCAACTCTCAGAGTTTAACCTGCAGCCGTTTGACTGGAATGCGCAGGAAGGGCGGGTCTACTGCTCATGCAAAGAGGCACGCCCAAGAACGCTCATCGAAAAATATCTCTGCTCGTTTTTCGAAAAACCACCAGAAGAACTCTTTTCAGAAAGTGAAATGCAACGGCTCGCCCAGTATCAGACAGGTGATGAAAACGAAAAGCAATCGCTTGTAAAAGCTATTACCTGTGCAAAAACTTTTTGGCAACAATGCGTAGCATTCAACGACAGCTACCACAAAAAGGTCGTCATACCCTTTGAAGAAGGCTATGGGAATATTCGAGATGAAGGCATTCTTTCCAAAAAGGGTTTAGACAATATAAAGCACATGCCCACCCAATATATAACATACTCTCATGGAATAATGAAAAACTTGATTAAGAGAAAAAAGATCATACTTATCATTGGCACTGCCAACACAAAAACGACAGAAATCCTAGGCGACGACTTAGCAACCCTAGAACAACAACGACTGGTAGTTGACCTGATCAATGACCAGCAAAACGCTATCGATCTTATACAAAAAGAGCTCCAGTTGCTCGAAAAGCGTAAAAATGAGCCCTTGCCGGTCGTTGAACTCTCAACAAGCACCATCAAAAAGATAGGCCACCCAAAACCGCACAAGCCCCAAAAACCCAAGAAAGCCCCCAAGAAAGGCCCAAAAAAGACAAAGAAAAAAACGGTCAAAAAGCAAAAACCGCCCCCTGAACAAAAGCCGGATAGCCAACCCGTACATAATGAACCGCCCAAAGCGCCAACGTTATCCAAGGAAGACAAAGAGGCCCAGGTCAGGCAAGAGCTCGAAAAAATTAAATTATTCACAGAAAATAAACTTCGAGAAGAAAAGATCGAGCGAGAAAATTTTGAACGAGAAAAACACGAGAAAGAACAGCGCCAGAAAAGCCTGCAGGAAAAAAAGGCCCTAAAAAAACTAAATAAAAAACTAAAAAAAAAGATGCTGCTTGAAAAGCAAAATAGCAAACAAGAACCACCCAAGCCAGAAAATGACGAACACGAGAAAATTGAGAAGAAGGAAACTCTCGACAACCTCAATATGCTCGTAAAAATCAACGAAGAGTGGCAGAAGACCGAGCGTACATTCCCACTCAGCAAGTACTTCCTCTGGACCGGCCAAAACCTGAATAAAGAATCCTACAAAAAGCTACTCCTCACTTTGCACAAAATACTGGATCACAAACAATCGGTGTTTGAAGGCATAAAATATATTATATCCAACAGTAAACAGGTACAAGAGGCTCAAAGGGAGTGTGAAGGAGCGGCGGAGTTTCTTTCCAGACAGCCCTTTAGTAACGATCCTGAAGCAAACACCCTGCGGAACTATTTTGTCTATGGTTCCAAGACACCCAAAAAAGTTATCTTGCCGGTAGCACGCCCAGGCCAATTTGATTTTTGCCTCACCACAGAAGAATGGCAGACAATGAAAAATAAGCTTGATGGGAACACGCTTTCCAATTATGCTAGAGGACTAGCAAATCTCTTGCTTTGCTATAACCGTCTCAGTTTTGAAATTCGCTTACAGCAAACAAATATCCAAGTCCCCAATATACTATCGTGGATCAACGCACCCATTATGTCCTCAATTGGGCAAGACCTCCAAGAGATACCTTTCAGCACCCTCGGAAAAGAAAAGTATCTTAACGACTGGATAAGCACAGTGAGCAAGTTTGAAGGCAAGGCCCTCGAATATGAGAAAGTTCTCGATCAAAGGCCATTGATCCAAGAAATTGAGCACGAGCTGGAACGCCTGCAAACCCTACAGTAAAAGATCCCCTCCGGGGCGAAGCTTCACCCGTACAGCCAGTTAAAACCCCCGCCAAAAACGTCTAGGCTTTTTGGTTCCCATAGGTAAAAAGAACATCTGTAAGCTGGCCGGTTTCGGCCTGTCTAAGCATAATCTTTTTTGCTTTACTTTTGTGCTCATGGATTGCGAGCAACATCTTTTTTCGTACGCCAGTCCGGTTTTCGAGACACGGGTACAAATAATCATGTTCGTTCTTGCTCAATATGCGCAGATGAAGAAGAAGCTCTGGAAAAAGTGTGCCAGCTTGATTTATAGAAAGCGACTCCCAATAGCCCACCTCCCGGATTAGGGTTGTAATTCGAGGATCGAATTGCTGATAGATAGCAAAAGGGGCTTTAGTGACCTGAGAATCGCTGGTTGGACTGGTGATAATACAAGCCCATCGAGCACTGCGCAGCGAATCCTGCTCAAAATGTATGCCCTGTAAGTCGACATTATGTGTTACAAGTAATTGGACCGCCGGAAACCGGTTGTAGAGAAGCGCTGCTATAAGCGCCTGTGACCTAGGCCGAAATCCTAGGCGGGCCTTAGGAGAAACTTCGTTGATATACACCCCATTGCGCAATGCTAGTGCCATGAGCCCGATATTCCCAGACTGGGCACCCATAATAAGCGCCTCTTGCCAGGAATGAAATTGCAGAATCGGGCTTTTTTTGCGCCAGTATTTAAGAACGCCGGTAATAACGGGGGCTATAAAGAGGGGATGCCGCACTAGCACCTCTGTCTCAGGTATCTTCTGCACCTGCATACAGACCGCTCTTGGGAAACCCCCTACAAGTAAAAGCAAGAGAACAAGATAGAGGGCTGTTGCAATTCGCTTCATACAGATGTCTCAGATAAAAAATATACTTCTTGACTTGAAAGCAACTATAACATTTCTGTGCACATGAGTCTGTGTAATTACAACCACCCCGTTTTGTTTAGATCATTCTGTAAAGAGTAGCATTCTGTAAAGAGTTTGCCACTTTTTTGTGCCCTGCCATCTCAGCAATTTGTTGCGCGGTAAAGCCCCTGCTGTCTTTAATGCCCAGATCTATTTTTTTGCTAGACTTGCCAGAATAGAGAAATTTAACAATTTTTAGATAGCCATTCTGGGCTGCATAGTGAAGCGGTGTCCAATGGTTGTCTTTATCAAGACCCGAAGTATAAAGACTCGTAACTTCTGTGGTTACATTGGGATCTGCTTGGTGTTCGAGCAGAAGCTGAACTACCGAGAAATTCCCATATTTTGCTGCAAGGTGAAGAGGTGTTTCCTGGTGAATGGTTTTAGTATTGACGTTCCAACCAGCTGTGAGGAGCAAAGAAACAGCTTCGAAACACCCACAAGCGGCAGCAAGGTGAATTAGAGAAAAACCCCAGGGGTGCAAGAGCATTTCTTGCGTTATACGCTTCTCGTTTAAACCCTTAGCTATCTCACTAGTCAGCTCTTTCCCGATCGTAGGCAGATCTTTATCAAGGCCAATCTTAAACTGGTCTGGGACCATTCCTTGCATGAACAGTTTTATGTTCGCCAAACGTTTTTCCCTCGGCGACTCTGGAGACTTCTGTAACTTCATGCCTTGCATAGTACCCATGCCGATGCCAACAGAAAAAATAAATAATGCCACACACATAAACTTGTTCATAATAGTCTTCTCCGTAAAATAGTTCGCGTAGTTTTATTCAAAAAATTTTCTCTTTAGCTTCGCATGTTTTTTTGGTTTCGGGAAGTAATAAGCAGGCTTTTTTGTAACATATTGCGCGTTGCCCAGGGTGCGGCGAGCCTGTTTTTACAAAAAATCTTAGCGCAACAGACTCAGATTTTTTGCGTTTATCTGTTGACATTTTTTGACCAAGAGGTATAAATAAAACTATAGTATGGCATTTTTTGATCGCTCGAAACGCGAAACAGGAAGGGAAAAAGTATGGGAAAAATAATTGGTATTGATCTTGGAACAACCAACTCAGTTGTGGCTATTGTTGAAGGCGGAACTCCTAAAGTTATTCCCAACAAAGAGGGGCAGAATACAACGCCATCTATTGTCGCGTTTACTAAAGATGGACAGCGATTGGTTGGCGTACTCGCTAAGCGACAAGCGGTCACCAATCCCGAAAACACGATTGCTTCGGTCAAGCGCTTTGTTGGCCAAAATTATACGGACGTTTCGTCTGAATTGTCGCGTATTCCGTACCAGGTCGTTAAGCGCTCAAACGGCTCTGCGGGCATTATGGCCCAGGGCAAGGAGTATACACCGGAAGAGATTTCTGCGGCAGTATTAACCGCTCTTAAACAGGCGGCTGAAGATTATTTGGGCCAAAAGGTCTCTGAAGCTGTCATTACAGTGCCGGCATATTTTAACGACGCACAGCGCCAAGCAACCAAAGATGCCGGCAGAATTGCGGGGCTAGATGTTAAGCGCATTATTAACGAACCGACGGCTGCAGCGCTCGCCTATGGTGTCGACAAAAAGAAGAATGGCATTGTAGCTGTATTTGATTTTGGCGGCGGCACATTTGATATTTCGATTCTCGAAATCCACGATGGCGTAATCGAAGTCAAATCAACAAACGGCGATACACACTTGGGTGGCGACGATGTCGACTACGTCATTCTTGATTATTTGGTAAGCGAATTTAAGCGTGAGCATGGCATCGACCTGACTAAAGATCGGATGGCACTCCAGCGGCTCAAAGAAGCTGCTGAAAAGGCAAAAATCGAACTCTCGGGAACGCCAGAAACAGAAATTAATTTGCCCTATATCACGGCTGATGCGACGGGGCCAAAGCACTTGGTCTTGAAATTGACTCGCGCCAAGCTCGAGTCCCTGAGCCACGCTATTTTTCAGCGGCTGCTTGAACCATGCAAGCGTGCCATGGCAGATGCAAAATTAACCAAAGACCAGATCGATGAAGTAATCCTGGTTGGTGGATCAACGCGTATGCCGCGTGTTCAGGAATTGGTCCGTGAATTTTTTGGCAAAGAGCCCAACAAATCGGTCAACCCTGATGAAGTGGTTGCACTTGGCGCGGCTCTCCAGGGATCGGTGTTATCCGGCGAAACGACGGACGTACTCTTGCTCGACGTGACGCCATTGTCACTCGGCATAGAAACGCTTGGCGGCGTTACCACGCGCTTAATTGAACGAAACACCACTATCCCAACGCGTCGTTCGCAGGTATTTAGCACAGCTGAAGACAACCAGACGGCCGTTGATATTAAAGTGGTTCAGGGCGAGCGTGAAATGGCTGCCGACAACAAGACGCTTGGGCAATTTAGGCTTGAGGGGATTCCAACGGCTCCACGTGGCGTGCCACAGGTTGAAGTGACCTTTGACATCGATGCAAATGGCATCGTGCACGTATCAGCCCGCGATAAGGGTACTGGTAAAGAACAGCGCATTACCATTACGTCCGGTGGCGGTTTAAATAAAGACGAAATCGAACGCATGGTCAACGATGCAAAAGCGCATGAGGCTGATGACCGCAAAAAACGTGAATTGGTTGAAAAGCGCAATCGGCTTGACAGCGCCATTATGGACACAGAGCGCAATCTACGCGAGCATCGGGCAAAACTTGGTGAGGCTGAGGCAACGACACTCGACGCAGCACTAGAAAAAGCAAAAACCGACCTAAAAAACCACGAGCAGGATGGCGAAAAGCTCCAACAGGCTTTTGATGAACTCATGAAAGCAGCGCATAAACTCGCCGAAGTTCTCTACGCGCAAAAGCAACAAGATGAATCGGCTAAAGGCGGTGAATCTTCGGGCGACGCGCCTAAGGACGATCAAGGACCAGTGGACACTGAGGCTGAAGAAAAGAAATAGTGGGCAGCAGGACCCGGGTTCCCCGGGTCCTGCTCATGTGCCCGTTTTGTTTATACCGGTCCAGGGGTAACCCCTGGTCAGGTCCAGGAGTGAAGCTCCTGGTTGGGTGTGGGACAACGTCCCATGAAGAAAGAAAGAAATGGGAATAGCAGCGGGATTGGTAGGCTTGCCCAACGTAGGCAAATCGACATTATTTAATGCACTGACAAAATCGTCAGTGCCGGCAGAAAATTATCCGTTTTGTACCATAGATCCGCACCGGGCATTCGCAGTTGTGCCTGATGCGCGCTGCGAAAAGCTCCAGGCTATTTTTAAATCCGGAAAAATTATTCCGGCAAGCGCACAATTTGTTGATATTGCAGGCTTGGTGAAGGGCGCTGCCGAAGGCGAAGGCCTGGGCAACCAGTTTTTGAGCCATATTCGTGAAGTTGACGTGGTCATTCACGTTCTGCGGTGTTTTGAAGACGCGAATATTGTACACACAGGAAGTAGCGTTGACCCGTTGGCTGACTATGAGACCATCGTAACCGAACTGGGGCTCAAAGACCTTGAATCTATCGAAAAGCGTCTGGCGAAAATCGAACAGCTTTGCAAAGCAAGCAAACAACAGACGCCACAACAACTAAAAGCCCTCCAGCAAGAAGAGGCGCTATTGCGTGAAATCTTATTGGCTATTAACGCGGGCGATGTCCACCGGGTAGCAACGGTTGTTGCCGAGCAGACGACGCCTATTGAGACCGTACCCCTCTTATGCACCAAACAGATCCTGGTGATTGCAAATGTCGCTGAGCATGAGGTAGCCGATAACACGTACGAACAAAACCAACACTACCAAGCGCTGGTAAAGCATTTTGGTGCTGAGCGGGTAATTCCCCTTTGTGCTAAGCTCGAGTATGAGCTCTCGCAGTTACCGGACGCCGAAGCAGCCGAAATGGCCACTATGATGGGCCTGGAAAAATCAGGGCTCACCCAGGTTATTGAAAAGACGTACCGGACACTTGGCCTGATTACGTTTTTCACCTGCGGGCCCCAAGAGATCCACGCTTGGCCTATCAAAAAGGGAACAACCATCCGCGCCGCTGCAGGAGAGATCCACTCAGACCTAGAACGCGGCTTTATTTGCGCTGAAGTGTACGGATGCGCCGATATTTTTGCAACCAAGAGCGTTGTCGCACTTAAAGATCAGGGCAAAGTACGGACCGAGGGGCAGAATTATATCGTTCAGGACGGGGATATCGTACTTATAAAATTTAACGTCTAGTCAAAGCAACCCTGATGGGCTTTGGGCGAGTCTTTAAAAAACGAGCAATTACGGGGCTCGGCAAATCTGCCGGCCCCAAGTTTATTGACAAATCTTCAAGAATTATACATACTGGTAAACATGTTGGCTAATTAATAAAAAATAATTGTCTATATAAAATAAATATATTAAATAAAGAGAACGTGATATGAAAAGTGTTAGAGCACATCGTGTTTTTGGCTTGCTTTTACTGAGTATAATACTTGTATGCAACGCATCAGCTATGAACCAAACATCTTCAGACCTTCCCAGTGGTGAGTTTTTGGGGTACTTTATGGGCTTCGGGAAGAAGCCTGAGATAAAAAAATGCACCCCCAAGCAGTTACAGACCTATGAAGAGAGTTTATCCGCCTATCAAAAAACACTCCTCGGTTTTCTATTGATTATCAATTGTACGGAAGAATTGGTTAAGCAGAGGAGCGAGTATGTAGATTTGTGGGCAAATCCACCAAAGAAGCAGGATGACCACGTTTGCTCTGAAAGCTATGAGACTCTGGCCGACATGGTCTTCTTCTTGCGTTACAGCGCTCTGTATAAAAAGCTTTCCCGCAAGGAACTTCTTGGTACTGATAATACGCCCGTTTGGTCTTTCACTAGATCCAAGTTGGGCGAGATGACCCCTGACGATGGCCAGTTTTTAGACTCATGTAAAAATCACGAACAAAATAACATCAGACAGGCCACAACCACATTGCTCTTTGCGATCAAAGTGGCTCGGTCTCTGAACGCCTGTGACAAGATAGTAGATAAAAATACTGAGCTCACAACCCGGATCAATGCATATTTCGACAACTTATGGAACAAATTCCTGTCTCGTGCGGGATGCCAAATCCTTCAGACCTTTTCTCGGCAATATAACGAAATGGAGAACCTCCTTGCCCTGCTTACCAAAATACCACGAACGACGCAGCAGCCCGGGCAAACGGATGCCCTTGTTGATACTGTCTTGCAAAAACGAAACAAAGAGGAAAAATGCCCGCAGTCCACTGGACGGCTCAGCTTTCTCTGGGAACGAGACATGCAAGGGGACGAGTGGCAGCTTAAAGAGTTTAAACGGCTCAAAGAACAATGCTTGTCGGCCGCCGAAAACTTAAGAATAGCCAGCGAGGCTTTCCTGCAGCGCCTGCAACTGGAAACCAAACGTCTGAAAGAATATATAAAAACGCGCACTGAAGACCGCCCTACAGTTGTCTATCCCCCGCTATCGCAAGAGTGGAACGGCCCTAGGGGTAAAACCAAAAAAACTAAGCAAAAGCCGGTAATAACGCCACTTGAGATACCAACAAAATCTAATATAAAATCGAGCATAGAATCTGGCGTAGAATCTAAATTGGAAAAGCCTTGCAAACAAGCACCTATCCAATTGACTATCCAAACACAACCGGTGACAACAGAAGACCGGTCACTCTTTGCCTCATGGCATCCGCGTGTACTTCGGTGGTTTAAAAAGCCACAGGATGTCGTTAATCGATGTAAAGGATATAAGGACTTGAAACCCGAGCAAAAATCATGGAAGATTACCTGCCACTCCCTCAGCCTTACGGCAAAAAAACAGGTTGCATTGCTCTTGCATAACAAGCTCAAGGTACGGAACGATGGGGCCCTTATCGGCGCCATTCCCGCCGAACTAATCGACCAAGCAGGAACACCCCATATTGGCGCTTTCCAGATCGGGATTGATCCACGCCAAAAGGGGGGAACCTGTTTCCACTGGTATTTTAAAGAACAATCAGATCAGACGAAAACCGAGAAAAATCGCTACGATGCCCTTGCCCAACTTATTCGCGAGCACACACTTGAAGATGGTGTTGCTCATTTGCCCAAAGGCGACGGCGTAAAATCAGACGGTCAAGAATTTTGTCTCGTCAATTCGAATGGTAATAAGTCTGATACAATAATCAAAGAGACAGCGTTACTCGTGGAAATCACACAGCCAAAGCACAGTGTGATGCGCCTGTGCAAGCTGCCCTAACCCTGCTCAACAACCGAAATAGTGCTTCCGGAAGGGCCTTTTCGAACAACAAAATGAACCGGAAATTGGTTTTTGAGCGCCGATAAGTGGGACACGATTATAATTTTTTCAAATTCGTTCTGGATGCGATAGAGCGCCTCCATGATGCGGCCTAATCCCTCTTCGTCTTGTGATCCAAAACCCTCATCAATCACGAGTGTCTGGAGGGTGGTACCCGCACGCCGAGCTAAAAACTTAGAAATCGCTATGCGTAGCGCAAAATCAATTCTAAAAGCTTCGCCCCCGGAAAAGAGCTCGTAAGGCCGAATTCCCAAAGAATCAGAAATCTTTATATCAAGCGTCTCTTTGGTGCCGCCGCCCTTCAAATCCCGTGTCGCTTCGAGCAAAATATGCGCCTGATTGTCCGTAAGCTTAGCAAGCAGGTTGTTCGCTTCTGCCTCAATTTCCGGCAGAGCATTTTCAATAATAAGCGCCTGGACGCCATTTTTACCAAGAGCTTGTGTCGCAAGATCATAATCTTCAATAGAACTTATCAAAACTCCCAATTCAGCCCGTTTGGCCGCCAAGGTACTTACCAGCTGCTGGCGGGTTTTTTCTTGCTCTTCAAGTACTGCTTTTTTTTGCACAGCAGCCTCTTTGCGCAGGCGCAACTGCTGTAATTGCTCACGGCATAGCTCCCGCTGCTGCCCAAGTACCGACCCCTGCAAAAGCATCTCCTGATATCCCTGACGCTCAGCGCACAATGCCTGCAGCTTTTTCTTCTGTTCCCGACGCTGGAGAGACAACGCCCCAACCTGTTCAAATCGCTCCCGCTGCTGCTGGGCGTACTGGGTATAGGACGCCTGCACAAGCTCCTGGGCCTGCATAGCTACAAGCTGCTCTTTTAGGCGCAGGTGGTACGCAGGATCATACGCAAGCTTATTCACCGCTTCCTGAAGTTGTGAACAGACCAAACTATATGCCTTAAACGTAGCATCTGTACGATAGGCAGCCAACTGCTGCTCACTAACCTGCAGCGCCCGCTGCCCCCGTTCGACACGCACGCGAGCCTGCTCGGCACACACAAGCTCACCATCAAGCTGCATAGTTATGTCAGCCAGATGAGCAACAATTTTCTCTGCCTGCTCTGAACGACGCAGAAAGACCTGCAATGCAGCGCGCTTTTTCTCAAGCTCGCTATTCTGCACAATAAGCTTCTCTTTTAGCCGGGGCATTACGCGCTGCAAACGGTCCTGCTGGTGGCGTACATGAACGATCCCTCGGGCAATTTTTCCCGCAAGTAACGCACGCTGCTCTGTAAAAAGCTGCTGCTCACAAAGTGGACACCGGGGCTCAGAACTGGTCTTTTTCAGGTGCGCTTCCCGCTCCCCTAATTCTTGAAACTGTGCATGCAGTTGGTTGCCACGAGCGGCAAACCGATGATAACAATCTTTGCCATGCGCAAGTAATTTTTCTAAATTGGCAATATGGGTGCGCAGCTCGTGCTCACCAGCCTGCCCCGCCGAACCTAACAAAGCAGCCCCGTGCTCAACAGGCGCCTTCTGGAGTTGTTCGTACTCTGCCTGCAAACTCTGCTGTTGCAGGCGCAGCCGATCAATTCCATCCTGGACTCGCGCACTCACATGCCGGGCTTCCTGTAACTCCTGTTGCCCACGAGCGACACCCGCCGAGCGCTCTGCATACAGCCCCTGTTCGTATTTTTGAAGATGTTCGCGGGCAACCAACAGCTCCTGTTGCAAGACCATAACGCGCTCCTGCGCAGCCTCACATGCTCGTACAGCGCCCAGGGCCACTTCGCGATCAATCACATCACTACCCGGTACCCGACGCATCTGCCGGTAAGTTGCGCGCCATTGGCGACAAAGCAGCTTTATTCGCTCTCCCTGCTCAGAGATAACAGCCCCCTGCTGCTGCACAGCTCCATCAAGCACTGCCACTTGAGTCTGTACCTTTTGCAGCTGCTCCTGACGGGCACGCACCTGTGCAGCTTGCGCTTCGCATATGCACTCATCGGCAGCAATAGTCTCAAGCTGCGCAACCGGATCAGCAATAGCCTGTACCAGGTTGTCATAGCGCGCACAATCAAAAGCCAATGCCTGGCACTGCTGTTCTTTGAACTCGTGCTCTTTCGCCAGTACCCGACAGCGCTCGAGAGCTTTTTGGCGTAGCAGCTCATAAGATGTCAGGCCAATAACGGCCGCCAAAATCTCTTTACGCTCTTGAGGGGATTTTTTGGAAAATTCGTTTGCATTACCCTGCCGCATAAAAATAGAGCTCACACACGCCTCATAATCAAGCCCAAGCGTAGCGATAATTTTTTCCTGTGTATCACGACCGGTTGTTTCGGTCAGCGACACATAGCTGTTGCTCTGTTCGTTATAAAGACCAAAGGTAATCTGGGTCTGCGATTTTTTTGCCGACTGTTGGGTGTATTCGCGAGCAATACGATATCGATTGCTATTGCACAGAAAGTCGAGACTGACGAGCATGCTCGTCTGGCCCATATGCAACAAATGCTCCTCTGAACGCGCAGTTCCAGATGCTTTGCGTGCCTGGCCCCAAATACACCAGGTTAATGCATCAAGCAGCGCAGACTTTCCGTGCCCATTTTTTCCTGAAAGGCAAATAAGCCGATAGGGTTCAAAATCAACCGTTTGGGTGGTTGAGCCATAGCTGAGAAAGTTACGTATTTTTAACTGCAGGGGAATCATCTGGTGCTTAGTCCATCAGCCGGGCGAGCCCGCGCCGCTTACTGTACGCAAATGCTTTAACAAAACAGAAAATGGCAAGAATCACATAGAAGCAATCCAGAGCAATGGCATACAAAAGCGTCTGAACAGGCACTTCGCCGGTCATCAGCAATTCACGAACACTCTGGAAAATATACTCAAGCGGCAACACGTGCGCCACGCTCTGAAGCGATGACGGCAAAACGCTGATCGGATAAAAGGCCCCACTAACAATGGCAAATCCCCAGCAGACCATCCAGACCAACGACTGAACGCGCTGCCCCCAGATCAAAAGGCAGGCGCTGGCCATAAAACCTAGTGCTAGCCCAGCCCCGTAGGCCAATAGGCTGAATGGCAACAGCCACCAGCCCAGCACAAAAATACTCAAGCCATACATCAAATAGACCACCCACGCACACAGCATCAAAAGCGCACTGAGCATAATTACCCCCTCAACAACAACCGAGGCAATCCATTCGCCCAGGGTAAGAGAGGTTGCAAACAAGTTGGTCACATTGCGAGTCCAGAGCTCTTCTAATAAATTAAGCGCAACACCCAAACAGGCCCTATTCACCACCTGCCAAAGAGAAATACCCACAAGCAGTATTAAGGGTGCTTGCGCTGGTGCCGCAGGAGAAGACATGGCAAGACCCATGCATCCCATCAAAACCAAATCAACGATAGGCCAATAAATAACTGACGACAATTTGTTAAAATCAGTTGGCAACTGCACCAGGTGCCGTACCACCATGGCCCAAATTCGATACCATTTCATGCGCGCTTCCTTCGATGTTGCTCTTGTAACGAAATAAAGTAATCTTCCAGCGATGGCTTATTAATACCAATCTGTGTGTACGTAATGCCCCTATTCGCAAGCGCAATCAGGGTTTGAGCAACGTCGTACTCATCAATTTCCATTTCGATACTAGTTCGCTCAACGACATATTTAATCTCATGCTCTTCGGCAAACGCTATGCCCTTGGAAAGATCATCACCAAGCATTAAGAAAAGTTTTGACTGATGGACCGTTTTTGCCAAACCCTCAGGAGTACTGCTCGTAAGAATTAACCCCTGGTACATGACGATAATCCGATCACAAAGTTCGGTCATTTCCTGCATATTGTGCGAGGTAATAATAAACGAGACACCCCGCTCACGCTGCTGATCAGCAATAATCGCACGAATCGACCGGGAAATATCGACATCAAGCGATGCCGTAGGCTCATCAAGCAATACAATGGCCGGATTAGCAATAAAAGCCTTTGCAATAATCACGCGTGTAATTTCACCAGCTGAAAGTCCCCCGATAACACGATCACGCATGTGCCACATATCAAGCTTTTCAAGCAAATCCTGAATACGCGCTGCACGTTCTGCAGAAGACAATCCGGCCAGTCGGCCATAAATATCAAGATTACGCCAAATGGTCAGCGGCCCGGGCAACTGCGCATAGGCGGTCCCATAGCCAACCTGCTGCATAATTTCAGAACGATGCGTAAAAAAATCTTTACCAAAGTAGGTGATCGAGCCCGTTGTCGGTTGCAAGAGCCCTAACAACATAGAAATAGTCGTGGTTTTGCCCGCCCCATTCGCCCCCAAAATCCCTAAAATCTCGCCTTTTACCACATCGAACGAGATTCTATTGACGGCATATTTGCCACCGCTGTATTGCTTTGTTAGGTCGCGTACTTGTAAAATCGGCATAGAGCAGACAGTTGGTTTTGAAGGGAACAGCTTTTTCTCATTGTTGCACAGGTGAAAAAAGTGTCAATCCGACTTCGGCCCGCCTGCCCGCCATAGCTCGTCCACGAGCGAAGGCTTGGTCGAAGGGCACGAACGAGTACAAGATGACATACACGGTTACCATTTCCAAGGAGATTACGATGCGCATAGCGATTAACGGCTTTGGCAGGATTGGCAGAACTTTCTTGAGAGTTCTCTTACAAGAGCAGGGCAAAAAAAACGGGCTTGAAGTCGCCGTTATTAATTGTGGCCCCATGGAACTGCCCGCCGCTGCACATCTATTTAAATTTGATACTACCATGGGCACATACCCAGATCCGGTTGCCTATCGTGATGGTTTTTTGCACATTGGGCCACACAAGATTGCTTTATTGGCAGAGGTCGACCTATCAGCCGTCTCTTGGGAAAAGTATGGCATCGAATGGGTTGTTGACTGCTCGGGGCGCTACACCCATACCGGGGCGGCACGAGCCCACCTGGCACAGGGAGCAAAAAGAGTTTTAATTAGCGCCCCAGCCCCTGGCGCTGACTGCACTATTATTCCGGGTATTAACGACGGTTTCTACGATCCGGCAAAGCACCATATTGTGTCGCTGGGCAGCTGCACCACCAACGCCCTTTTGCCGCTTATTAAAGTTCTGCAAGAACGGGCTGGTATTGAGAACGCCGCCATAGTCACCGTTCACTCGTACACGAACGCCCAAGCACTCCTAGACGGCTCATGCAAACACGGCACCGACCTGCGCCGCTGCCGTACGGCAACAGAAAATATTATCCCGACAGGTACCGGTGCTGGCGCACTGGTAGGCCAGCTATTTCCTGAACTGGCTGGAAAAGTCTCTGCCCTTGCCCTGCGCGTCCCGGTCTCAAATGTTTCGCTGGTTGAAGTTCATGCCCAACTCAAAAGAGATATTTCTGTGCCAGCCCTGCATGAGTTTTTTACCCATGCAAGCCAAAACTCGCTGCAAGGCATTGTGGCCCTATCGCATGAGCCCCTGGTATCATCAGACTTTTTAGGCAATAGCCACTCGGTAATTATAGACACCCCACTCACAACTATGGCCGGCAAACTGGTAAGCCTGTACGGCTGGTACGACAACGAATGGGGGTATAGCTGTCGGCTGCGCGATTTCTTGGCACAACGGGCCCAATTTTAAAGAGGAGCAAGATAATGAACACAAAATGGTATCTACTGCTGGCGTTTGCGGTAAGCGTAATGCAAAATACCGCTGGCATGACTGGCTTAACACAAAACGAAGAAAAAGCTTGGGCAACATTTATCGATGAGGCAAACCAGATTTGGGAAACCCGGGATGCAACCTTTAAGGTACTGGGAGTAGCTGATATCGGTGGGGCGGCATACAAAAAGATAAAAGCTGAAAAAGAAACCTTGATAAATACACAGACCCAAAATTTAAATGAAGAAAAAAAGAAACTGGCTATCATTCAAATTAACGCACACCTTGCAAAACAAGAAAAATGGTTTCGATTGCTGGTGAAAATGGCGGAAAAAGTTAAACTTGACGATGTGATCCTCGAACACGCATTGGCCTACAACTGGAACAAGCTACCCAAATTAAAATCAGATGAAATCGCAGCGGCAACCTGGGCAACCTTATTGCTCACGGTAATGGCAGACCAAGGCGTCCTGTTCGCAACGCGTCAGGCACAAGCGCAGGCATTTACGGACATACTCAACTTCACGCCAGATGGCGATACGAATTCATTTCATAAATTTTCTTCAGATAACATGATCGTCACTGTGCTCGCAACATCTTGTCTGGTTAACACCGAGCTAGAAGAGATACCCATCAAAATCCCCAAAGCGCTTGGCGATGCTACTTTTGGCTATATAACGGCATTAGAAAAAATGGTTATGGAACCGGGGTCACTCGACGCGTCAGTGATTTCAGGCGTTTTAAACGGTGATCCAGAATATATGGACGACGCAAGCAAAGAAATGAAAAAATTATTCAAAGAGAATCCAAGAACTCTTGAAATGCTCAAAAAACTCGTCCCTTTAATCAAACAATGGGGCGAGAAGGGGTATTTCTCTGCACAAGCACTTGCAGCGCTACAGAAGACATACAACTCGCTACCCTCTGAAACAGCTGGGCAAACGAAAAAATCGCTCGCAAACTTTATAAAAATTCTCGAAAAACGAGCAGCCTATGACTTGCAGCAGGCACTCAGGCAGTTGAGTGGTTCATTGCAAAAACTTACAGAAAAAAAATAGGGTTCCAGTACAAGCGTGTAAAGGGGGTGTTTGCGGGGCCGGATGGCCCCGCCCCCATTTTTTAACAAGAAGGGCTGCCCCCGCCATCCCCTGTTTTTCAGGAGGGAAGAATTTGATTGGCGGCCAGTATTTTGTTAAAATTATACTAATCTCAAAAAGTAACCCAGCACGCCCACCCACCGTTCGTCCTGAGCTTGTCGAAGGATCAGCCAATAGTGTTAAAAATCCCAGGAGCATATCTCGTGAAAAAGTCTTTCATCACTTTTATCACAGCACTATCCGTTCCCGTGCTGGTTCTGCAGGGGGCACTAACAAGCATGCTATCTGAGCATGAATATAAAGATGCGATTATAGAATCTGCGCTCAGCACGCAATTACCAACAACAGACTCAGCTATTTCAGCAGAAGCAGACAATTTCGACGAACAGGCCTTGCAAAAAGTACACGAAGGGCACTATGAAGAGGCTATTTCTATAACGTTGGCTGGGCTCAAGAAATTTCCGAGAGACTTTACGCTACAAGCGAGACTTGCATCGTTACTGGGAGATTGCTCAGAAATCACTCCTGCTCCCCTAAAGGACCGAATGGTCACACGAGCAAAACAGCTATTTGATAGGCTCGCGCAAGAAGTTGCCGAACAACCAAAGGCAACTATGTACTCTTTTAAAAACGAATACTTCTTCCGTTTTGGTATGTATCGCGAACAATACGAGCTTGGTCTTTCACGGGTTGCAGATTATTGGGGAACTGATGAATGGAAACGCTGCAAATGGGGGTACTATAGCCAAGGAGTCGGGGCTTCACGATATGCCAAAAAACTTCTAGAAGATGGAAATGCCTCGTTGGCAACTGAGTATGCACAAAAAGCATTAGTGTCTTGGGCACAATATTTTACCTATAGTAACGATTACTATAACGCCTATGTCCACTATGCACTGGCCCTGGGCATACTTGGATATACGGAAGAAATGATGCGAGCGTTACATCAAAGCGCCTCTCTAATCAAAGAAAATCTCGACTATTTTGAATTCAAAGAAGTGATAGATTTTATTGCGGGCATCAAGATCTATAGACCTCGTACTTTAAAAACAACTAACCCGGGGTACTCTCACTCGCAAGTCTATGAGCGGGAAGTTTGATGGGGCGCAGCCCCATCTCCCCAACTTCTGTACCCGTCCTTCGGCAGACTTCCCCCTGCGCCAAGGCTCCGGAGGACAGGCAGGATGAGCGAGGGGACCGAGTTAAGTCCTGGTTGATTAGTTGCTCTTTAGGTAACAGCTCTATAACTAAAAAACAACACTATCACAAAAAGAGCACAAGCTCGTCGCAAGCAATACAAGCGAGAATCCCCGGTG
>Ga0351942_1061_pt1 | contig 57190 bp, 44 predicted proteins | sample TotcelT113001N10_FD_206838 | JGI IMG/M metagenome (GOLD analysis project Ga0351942, IMG submission 206838) | Enriched cells from coal bed in the Powder River Basin, Montana, United States - Total cells T11 rep2 HSBNCT.T11.300.1.N10 ... | reverse complement strand
ACAGAAACACAATCGTGACTTATGTTTAACCCAAAAATTTCATTAGAATCAGTGTCGGATTCTCCTTAAAACCGTAGAGAGGCGAGAAAGCTCGGTCTTTGTCGCTCATGTACTTCCTTCGCGATGAAACCGTAGCATAGGCAAAAGTTTCGAGGCCGAACGCGAGCAATTGGAGCCGCAGGAGCGTAATGAGCATGTTTATAAAGGACAATTCGACACTGATTATGTTTTAATGAAAAATCGGGGTTTAATTCCAATTCTAAATCAAGGATGGAACGATTTACCACGCTACAACGTGAGGGGCAATCAAGACGGCAAGGAAAAGGCGATCCCCGTCAAGCGAGGACAAGCATAAGCATACAGGATGGATATAGTACGTCGGAGGAGCAGATGACGAAGCCAACGATGGTAGCACCTTGATTTAGAGTTGGAATTACTTCTTTTTCAGCATGAGCCTTATTGCAATATAAGGAAATAAAAAGAACAATATTGCACAAATCTTTGTAAAAGCAATTCCATAATAATTGAGTAAAACATAGTCATGTTTGCTCATTTCAAACCATTTCGAATGGATACTATATCCCAGATCTCCCTTTCCCCCCAGAGAATAAAAAACCAGCCAGGCAATCAAGAGGACACAACACAGAAAGAAACAGCGGATGAATATACCGGACAACATGTCCATCAGGTTTTTCTGTTCATCTTTCTTCATAACCGGCCTCCTGCAAGATTTCTCCATACGAATATATTTATATATTAACCCATATTTTTCATAAAATAAATACAGGTGCCGGGCTGTCCCCGGCAAACATGCTCTATTTCCCCGCGCCTCCACCCAGCACCTTGTAAAGCGTTGCTAGATTGGTGAGCCTCGCCAGACGGACGGCAATAAGCCCCTGCTGAGCGCTGTACATTGAACGCTGCGCGTCCAGAACGGGCAGGTAGCTGTCTATTCCCTTTGTATAACGGGCGTTGGAAAGTCGATAAGCATCAGATGATGCCTGAAAGAGGGATTCCTGAGCCTTCATTTGATTCTCCACAGTTCCTCGCTGGGCAAGGGTGTCGGCAACCTCCCTGAAGGCCGCCTGGATGACCTTTTCGTATTGAGTAAGAACAATCTCTCTTTCAACTTTAATCGCATCTAATGCCGACCATAAACGGGCATCAAATATAGGCATGGTAACCTGCGGCACAAATATCCATGTATTTGAACCTGCCTTGAACAATCCGGACAGATCATTGCTCGTTGTTCCGATATTTGTGGTCAGTGCGATGCGGGGAAAGAGAGCTGCCCGCGCCGCTCCTATGTTGGCGTTTGCAGCCTTGAGTCCGTGTTCTGCCTGAAGAATATCGGGTCTGCGCAGCAGCGCTTCAGAGGACAGACCCGGCGAAATATCCTTCGGCGCAGCAACCGCGTTCAGCTCGCTTGATAAAAGTTCAACAGGTACGGATGAGCCGACGAGAAGGTTTAATGCGTTTTCATCCAGAGCCGCCTGCCGGATGTACCGGGCTATATCCACACGTGCCGCGTCCAAACGGGTCTGTGCCTGGCGCAGGTCCAGTTCAGAGGATGCGCCAACCTCATAGCGGCGGAGGATAAGTTTGTAGGTATCCTGTTGCGCTTCAAGGGTCGATTTAGCAAGCTTCAGATTCTCACGGTCTGCTGCAAGCGTCAGATAAACGTTTGCGACCTCAGCCACAAGGGATATCTGCACGCCGTTGCGTGCCTGCTCGGTGCCGAGATACTGTTCCAGCGCCTTGTCTTTCAGGCTGCGGATTCGGCCAAAAAAGTCCAGTTCCCAGGAGCTGACTCCCGCGTTAACACTGCGTTGTTTGAAGTTCATTGCTTCGCCTGCTTCTGTTGAGATATCAGCCGGTATCCTCTGTTCGGTCCAGACACCTGAAGCGTTTACAGCAGGAAACAATTCTGCGCGCTGAATCCGGTAAAGCGCCCTCGCCTTTTCGATATTCAATGTCGCTGCCCTGAGATCTCTGTTATTATCAAGTGCAAGACTTATAACCTTCTGAAGTTTTTTATCGACATAAAGCTCCCGCCACCCGATATCGGCGGCAACCGGGCCGGTTTCCCCGGCAGCAGCCTCCTTATAGGCAGGACCTGTCGGCCATTCGGCAGGTACGGGCGGCGCCGGGCGTTTATAGTCCGGGGACATGGTTGCGCACCCGGCCATTGATATGATGACAATGAAGATCGGCAGCACATTTCGTATCATATTAACGTCCCTCCAAAGGAGTAGTGGTGTCTGTATGTTGTTCGGGCATCGCCCCCGGTTGCTCCACCTTGAATAGCCTGGATACGACAACAAAGAGCAGCGGAATGTAAAAGAGGTCGATAAACGTAGCTGAGAGCATTCCGCCGGTCACGGCAGTACCGATAGCCTTCATGGCGCCTGCACCGGCGCCTGTTGCGATGGCCAGAGGCAGGACGCCGAAGAAAAAAGCGAGCGAGGTCATGATAACAGGTCGGAACCTCACCTTCACAGCCCCGAGAGTCGCTTCGATCAGCCCTTCTCCGTGTGCCATCCGTTCCTTTGCAAACTGAATGATAAGGATGGCGTTTTTTGTCGTCAAGCCGAGGGTGGTGAGAAATCCGATCTGGAAATAAACATCATTGTGCAGTCCCCGTCCCCAGGTAAAAAGTGTTGCGCCGAATACGCCAAGCGGCAGCATCAGCATATTGGCGAGAGGGATCGGCCAGCTTTCATAGAGAGCGGCCACACATAAAAATATTACGAGAATGGAAAAAGCATACAGAAGCGGCGCCTGGGCGCTTGACATCTTTTCCTGGTAAGAAAGCCCGGTCCATTCAAAACCGATTCCCTGTGGCAGTTTCATGGCAATCTCTTCCATGGCCTTCATTGCCTCACCGGAGCTTTTTCCCTGTGCAGGTTCTCCCTGAATATTCATGGAAGGAAAACCGTTGAAACGCTCAAGCCTGGGAGAACCTGTGGTCCAGTGGGCAGAGGCAAGAGAAGCAAAGGGGACCATCTTGCCCGTGGTGTTGCGCACATAAAGCTTCTCTATGTCTTTGGGCAACATACGATAAGGGGTGTCCGCCTGCAGGAAAACACGCTTGACCCTGCCGCCCTGAATAAAGTTATTAACATAGGAACTCCCGAATGCCGCTGATATCGTTTTATGGATGGAGGTAATAGGAACCCCGAGGGCGCCTGCCTTTCCCCAGTCCACATCAACATAGTATTGCGGCACGTCTTCTATGCCGTTGGGCCGGACCTTGGTCAAACGCTTATCCTGAGATGCCATTCCGAGGAGTTGGTTCCGGGCTGCCATAAGTTTTTGGTGACCAAGCCCACCACGATCCAGCAGTTGGAAGTCAAACCCGGTTGCCATACCCAATTCGATCACAGAAGGAGGCGGAAAAGCAAACACCATGGCATTGCGAATTTTAGAAAAAGCCTTCATGGCCCGTGCCGCAATGGCCTTTACCCTTAAGTCCGAGCGATTACGAAGGTGCCAGTCCTTGAGCTTGACAAATACCATACCATTGGTCTGTGCTCTTAAGTTAAAACCGGCGCCTGAAATCGTCATGCAGGATTCCACCGCTTCTTTTTCGTTCTCCTGGAAATGGCGTTGCACCTCGTTCACAACTTTCTGGGTCTGCTCAAGAGTGGAACCTGTCGGCAGTATTACCTGGGCAAGGAGGATGCCCTGGTCTTCATCAGGAACGTAGGAAGTGGGTGTGCGAATAAAGAGAATCCCCACAGCCACCACAACCACGACATAAATCAGCGCATAACGCATTTTTCTTGAAAAAGAACGTTCCACTGTTTTCACATACCGGCCTCTGATCAAGGAAAATATGCGGTCAAATTTTGCGAAAAAAGGGCGGAGAAAAGGCATTGTATTTTCTGCATGCCCTTTCCCTGCTTTAATAGGTTTGAGAAGAGTGGCGCAGAGAACCGGCGTCAGAATCAATGCCACAGCCACTGACAGGAGCATGGAAGCGATGATGGTTATGGAAAACTGACGGTAGATAACCCCGGTCGATCCGCCGAAAAACGCCATAGGGCCGAAAACTGCCGACAGGACAAGACCGATGCCGATCAAAGCGCTTGTGATCTGCTCCATAGACTTTCGGGTGGCCTCTTTTGGCGAAAGACCTTCCTCGCTCATGATCCGCTCCACGTTTTCAACCACCACAATGGCATCGTCTACAAGAAGACCAATGGACAAAACCATGGCAAACATTGTGAGCATGTTGATAGAAAACCCGAAAAACGAAAGCGTCGCAAAGGTCCCCAGGAGCACCACCGGCACCGCGATAGTCGGTATCAGTGTAGCACGGATGTTTCCCATGAAAAGCCACATGATCAGGAAAACCAGCAGTATTGCCTCTAAGAGGGTCTTCACCACCTCGTCGATAGCCACTTTGACAAAGGGGGTAGTATCGTATGGATAGACGACTTTCATGCCCTGAGGAAAGTATTGGCTCATTTCTTTCATTTTTGCTTTCACTGCATCGGCCGTATCAAGGGCATTGGCGCCTGCGGCCTGCCGTATGGCCATACCCGCGGAAGGTTTACCGTCGTTGAAGACCTCAATATCATAATAATCAGTCCCCAGTTCAGTTCTACCTATATCCTTGATCCGAACTGTTGAACCGTCAGGATTGATGCGGACGGGGATGGAAGCAAACTCTTCAGGCGTCTTAAGCATGCTCTGGACTATAATGGATGCGTTCAGCCGCTGACCTTCGACTGCGGGTGCCCCTCCGAACTGACCGGCAGAGATCTCTACATTGTAAGACTGAAGGGCTGTAATGACATCCATGACTGTCAAACCGTAATCAATAAGTTTGTCGGGGTTCAACCAGACCCGCATGGCATACTGGGAACCGAAGTTTTCCACTTCACCCACACCGGGCACCCGTGCAATCACCTTTTCCAGGTTGGATTGGGCGTAATCTCTCAAGTCATTGCCGTCCATACTGCCGTCTTCCGAGATAAGACCCACGATCAAAAGGTAATTTCTGGTAGCTTTCCCCACGGTTATACCCTGACGCTGTACAGCCTCGGGCAGGCTTGCCATGGCAAGCTGGAGCTTATTCTGCACCTTGGTCCATGCGAGGTCCGGATCGGTCCCGGGGGCAAATGTCAACTCAACACGGGAGCCACCGGCCGAATCGCTGGTGGCGGATAGATAGATCATTTTGTCAAGACCTGTCATTTTTTGCTCAATGATTTGAGTCACACTGTTTTCTACGGTCTCCGCCGAAGCCCCGGGATAAGAGGACTGAATATAGATCGACGGGGGCGCAATGGGAGGGTACTGTGATATGGGCAGATTATAAATAGCAAGGGCGCCTGCAAGCATTATGATTATGGCAATAACCCAGGCAAATACCGGGCGATCCAGAAAGAATTTCGATAACATTGAGCCCTCCCTTTAATTCATTTTTGCCGGCAATTGGTCTGACTTCCCGGCTACGGGGCCTGTTTTTTGACCAGGCTCAAAGGGAACAACCTTGACAGAGACGCCGGGGCGCACCTTCTGCATACCCTCAACTATAACCCGATCGCCGGGGGCAAGGCCTGAGGGCACATTCCATCTGTCGCCGACGGCACGGGCAACAGTTATTGCTCTTTGCTGAACCTTGTCTTCAGCATCGACAATCAGCACAAAAGGATTTCCCTTTGGATCGCGGGAGACCCCTTGCTGCGGGACAAGTATCGCCTGTTCGACAACGCCTTCCTGAATGAGGGCGCGCACATACATTCCCGGAAGAAGGATATGCTTCGGGTTCGGAAAAACCGTCCGTAGGATATATGATCCCGTGCTCGGATCAACGGTGATATCGGAAAATTTCAGGGTCCCTTCCAGGGGATAAGGCTTGCCGTCTTCAAGCATCAACTTCGCTTTTGCCTGTCCCGGACCTGTGCCTTTGATCGTGCCGGCGGCTATGTGACCTTTCAGCTGCAGCAGGTTGACGCTTGATTTTGTGGCATCAACATAAATCGGATCAAGCTGCTGAACAACGGCAAGGGCGGAAGGCTGGTTTGCCGTAACAAGGGCGCCAACGGTCACATTGGATTTGCCGATACGACCGGATATCGGCGATTTAACGCTTGTATATGCGAGGTTTATCCTGGCAGCCTCTGTTGTTGCTTTGTTGGCCTCAACCTCAGCCTCAGCCTGTTTCAGGGCCGCAACAACATCATCACGCTCCTGCCGGCTTACCGCGTTTACAGTAACCAGTTCCTTATAGCGCTCCGCCCTGTTCCTGACTGATACAACATTGGCTTCAGCCCTGGCAAGGGCCGCTCCGGCAGCGGCGTAAGCTGCCTCATAGGTGGCAGGATCGATTTGATAGAGTATGTCGCCGGCATTTACATCACTCCCTTCAACAAAAAGGCGTTTCTGAATTATGCCGCTTACCTGAGGTCTTACTTCTGCAATAAGACAGGCAGAAGTCCGTCCGGGATTTTCCGTTATGATCGGAAAACGCTCTGTTTTCATTACCACCACAGCAACTTCGGGGGTGCCTCCCTGCGGTGGCCCCTTAGTTTTTCCACAGGAGGTCAGCATCAGGCAGAGAACAATAATTCCTATAGCTCCGATTAGTCCGGTTCTGCAAATTGCTTGCATACGACACCTCTTTATTGGTTGAATTTAAATAATCACTCTCTATGTCTCGCCAACTGCCATATCAGCGAGCCTCAACAATTCATCTACAATTCTGCTGCGTTGTTCCTCAGTGAAAGGTGATATGGACAGGGTTTCCTGCATCAGTAGGCCATCTGCTGCAAGTGCCAGCACAGCGGCCCTTTCGAATTTGACACCAGAGGATACAATTTCGGCATAGATCCTTCCAAGGGCTTCGCGCACAGGCTCGGCGAGCTTGGGATTGTGCGCGAGGGGCGCAAGAAGAGGGGCGCCCACACGGTCATATTTTTTATCGCGAAGCAATGCCGCGAGCATATAGGCTTTCAATCCCCGCGTCGGACTATCGGGAAGCTCTCCCCATATTTTGTTCCGCGATTCCTTCCTGGTCTCAATAAGTCGGTTGATCATCGCCTCAAGGAGCGCTTCTTTTGAAGGAAAGTGGTGTAAAAGTCCTCCTTTGCTGATGCCTGCCTTTGCTGCCACGGCATCTAGCGTCATGTGCACTGCCCCTGCCTCCGCAACTACAGCCTCGGCAGCATAAACAATGGCATAGTACGAACTATGTCGTGGACTCATAAACCACACTCCTTTGATACTTTAACTTTACCGGCTGGACGGTATAGGTAAAATACTACAAGCTTTTGTTCTTGTCAAAATATATCTAATGGTAAGTCATTCGTAAATATTTTTCTTTCCTTTTTGTCCTTTTGCCTTCAATAACTGTTCAATTTACTCCACCGCCCATGAAAGCTAACGCAGTAATAAATTCTTCTTTTCCGGTCCGCACGATATGGACAACAGTGACAGGAAGATCATTAAATTCCTGAAAATTATACCTCCCGGACAGCACCGCCGCAGGCGTTTGATGTCCTATAAACAAATGGTTACAAATGCTGTATGATAATTATATGTGTTAATTTATTTAACAATTTATCATAACACTATGGTATTACGGTAAGTTATACAATCTTTGAAATACCTCTCTGCTAAGTTTGTTATCACTCCAGGTGAAGTTCATTTCAGCCTATAGTGCTCTATCACCTTGATATATTTACTATATTTCAATTGGCACATATGTTGCATTAATATAATATTATGTGCAATCATTCACAATAAGAAAATAAAAACCGAAAGGAGATAAAATAATGGAAAAGAATGTATTGTTAATCGACGATGAAGCAGCTCTCAGAAGACACGTATCAATGGGACTTATGCAGCAGGGGTACCGTACGGAGCCATGCGAGAACGGCATGAAGGGTTTGGAAACCCTGGACACATTAATGAAGAGGAAGGTGCCTCTGGAGTGCGCTATTGTGGATGTGAGGCTTCCCGACATCGATGGATTCAAGCTGTTGAAAGTCATAAAATCATATTATCCCGATCTTCCCGTCGTTATGATAACCGGCTACGGCAACGACAATACGGCAATCGAAGCAAAGAATCAGATGGCGGCAGCCTATCTTGAGAAGCCCTTCAGCATGGAAGACCTGACGAAGGTTCTTGCAGAAATGCCCGCATCTACAACACCGGCTGCAGATTCCGGTCTTGCCACCCCACAGGCAACACCCTCAGCGGCACAATCCACAACCGCCTATGCCCTGATAAATCTTAAAAGCGATGCCAACTTTCTCAAAGTGTACCGTACACTCTATTATCAGGAAAACGTGGTCTACTGTGATGCAATCAGGGGTGATCATGACATGGTCCTTCTGCTCCAGGCAGATACTTTTAAAAACATTGAAGCAATAGTTAAAAACAAAATCAAGACAATCCCGGGCGTTGCCGATGCATCGCTTTTGAGCGTTGAAGTGCCTACATTCAGTGAGAATGTCCACAGTATGATCGGCTATGTTGACAAAGCCCTGGGACGTGACAAGGCCGGTGAAGATGTTGTTACAACCCAGGCAGCAAGGGTAAGGGCCTCGTCTTATGTGATGATGGAAATTGAAAAGGAGAAGCTCGAAGCGATTTATCCGGCCCTGTATTTTAACGATCAGGTTGTCTACTGTGACTATACACACGGGAAATACGACATCGTCCTTCTCGTGAAAGGAACCAGTTTCAGCGAAATCGAGAACACCATCAGGACAAAATTCAAAACCATGGACGGCGTACTGAGGATCAAAGAATGGCCCATACTGACCCTCTTCGAGGTATAATTCATGCCGCGCAGGGACTTCACCGTGGACTTAAGATATTATGAGTATAAGAGGAGGACAGATGCTGCAGGGAGAACAGATAAAATTAGAACAGAATAATCAAGGGTTTTCGGGATTCAAAATTGATTTATGGAAATACCAGGGGGAGATGGGGGCACTCATCCCCCTTCTTCAGTCTGCACAGGAGACATACGGATACATTCCTGAATCAGCGATTGATTATATCAGCGAGATTGTAGAAATACCATCGGCTGATATTTATGGCGTAATCACCTTTTATTCCCAGTTCAGGCTGAAACCGATGGGAAAGAACCTCATTAAGGTCTGCGACGGCACGGCGTGCCATGTAAACGCCTCGACAGAGATAATAAAGACTATTGAGAACGAACTTCAGATAGGCAATGACGAAACGACAGAAGACGGTCTTTTCACACTGCAGAAAGTGGCCTGCCTGGGTTGCTGCTCCCTTTCACCGGTCATTATGATTAATGACGAGACTTTTGGGCGGCTGACGCCTAAAAAGGTACAGCAGCTCCTGAATGAATACAGGGGAAAAACAGAATAAGACTACCATGGAGCAAGGAGAGTGGGATGAAAACAATCAAAGTTGGTCTGGGAACCTGCGGCGTATCAGCCGGTGGAGAAAAAACCTATGAGGCCATAAAAAACGAAATAGAAAAACAGAATATTCAGGTTATGTTGAAAGAAACAGGTTGCAACGGTATGTGCTACCAGGAGCCGCTGATGGAAGTGATGGATGAACAGAACCGGACCTTTGTGTACGGAGATGTAACCCCCGAAAAAGCAAAGAGGATCATGGCGGAGCATGTACTTACCGATAAGCCTGTTTCCGAATGGATAATACAGAGCAACAAACCTTCAGAGGATGATTCCTTTTTCCAGAAACAAAAACGGATCGTGCTGAGAAACTGCGGTATCATTGATCCCAATTCCATCGATGAATATATTGCAATAGGCGGATACCAGGCGATCCAGACAGTGCTAACGGAATATACGCCTGAAGATGTGATAGATATAATCACCAGGTCCGGTCTAAGGGGCAGAGGCGGCGGCGGGTTCTTAACCGGCGTCAAATGGAAATTCGCCCGTCAGGCCGAAGGAAAGAAAAAATATATTATATGTAATGCCGACGAGGGAGATCCCGGTGCGTTCATGGATCGAAGCACACTGGAGAGCGATCCCCATTCCGTGCTTGAAGGAATGATGATCTGCGCTTATGCTATCGGCGCCGATGAGGGCTATATCTACTGCAGGGCTGAGTACCCGAAAGCCGTGCAGCGCCTGAAGGATTCCATCAGGAAGGCGCTGAGTAAGGGATTCCTCGGCAAAAATATATTCGGGTCTAATTTCAATTTTTCGATAAAGATTAAAGAAGGGGCAGGGGCATTCGTCTGTGGTGAAGAAACTGCCCTTATTGCTTCTATAGAGGGGAAACGGGGCATGCCGCGCTTCAGGCCGCCCTTTCCGGCAAATAAAGGACTCTGGGAAAAACCGACAAACATCAATAACGTAGAGACCTTCGCCAACATTACCTGGATTATCATGAACGGCCCTGAGGCTTTTGCGGCCATGGGCACGGAAAACAGCAAGGGTACCAAGGTATTTGCCTTGTCGGGTAAGATAGCCCGTGGCGGGCTGGCTGAGGTGCCTATGGGTATCACAATAAATGAGATTGTTTACGACATCGGCGGCGGTATAAAGGATAACAAGAAATTTAAGGCAGTGCAGATGGGAGGTCCTTCAGGCGGCTCTATCCCAGCTTCCATGGGTGATCTCCAGATTGACTACCAGCAAATAAACCAGACCGGCGCCATTATGGGTTCCGGCGGCCTCGTCGTAATGGACGAGACAACATGCATGGTCGACATGGCAAAATTTTTCCTGCGTTTCACCCAGGACGAATCCTGCGGAAAATGTACCTTCTGCCGCATCGGGACCAAACGGATGCTGGAGATCCTGGAAAGGATCACTGACGGTCATGGCAAGGAAGGCGATGTAGATTTATTGAAAGACCTTGCATTCAAGATCAGAAATAATACGATTTGCGGTCTGGGCCAGACTGCACCAAATCCCGTGCTTACCACCCTCAAATACTTTCCTGAAGAGTATGAGGCCCATATTCACGACAAAAAATGTCCTGCCCACAGCTGTTCCGCCCTTCTTACCTATTCCATAAAAGCAGATGCCTGCAAGGGATGTATGCTCTGCGCAAAGGCATGTCCCTCTGAAGCAATAAAAGGGGAGAAGAAGAAACCACATGAGATTAACCAGACGGCATGTGTGAAATGCGGTAAATGCTTTGAGACCTGTAAATTCGGCGCAGTAATAAAAGACTAAAGATGGAGAGTGCATATGACTCAAGAAATAAAAGTAACTATAAATGGAAAACCGTATACAGCAAGTCCTGGTCAGACTATTCTTGAAATTGTCCGGGCTTATAATATTGATGATATACCCACGCTATGCTGGGACCCGAAACTGCCCCCTTACGGGTCCTGCTATCTCTGTGTTGTTGAAGTGGAAGGGCTTGAAAAACTGATTCCATCCTGCTCCAGCCCCGCGGCGGACGGGATGGTCATCTATACCGATAATGAGAAGATCAGGCAGTCAAGAAAAACTGCCCTCGAACTGCTTCTCTCCAATCACTATGCCGACTGCCTGGGACCATGCACGCAAACATGTCCTGCCGGCGTCGACGTACAGGGCTACATTGCCCTTATCGCAATGGGAAAACATAGAGAAGCGGTAAAACTGATCAAGGAAAAGAACCCGCTACCTCTTGTCTGCGGCAGGGTGTGTGTGAGGGAATGCGAGGCGGCATGTCGCCGTAATCGCGTTGATAATGCCGTAGGCATTGATTACCTGAAACGGTACGCCTCGGACATTGATATTGAAGACCCGTGGGTTCCTGGGCTTCCACCGAGAAACGGGAAGAAAGTGGCCATAGTCGGAGGCGGGCCTGCCGGACTAACCTGCGCCTATTTTCTCACCACAAGGGGATACGCGGTGACCATCCTTGAAAGGTCTCCACACCTTGGCGGCATGCTGCGCTACGGTATTCCCGAATATCGGCTGCCAAAGGCCATGCTCGACAGAGAGATCCGCTGGATTACCGATCTTAACGTGGAAGTGAAGAAAAACATCCGGCTCGGTGAGGACATAACCCTCCAGGAACTCAGAGATCAATACGATGCCGTTTTCCTTGCAATGGGAGCCCAGAAAGCCAAAGGGATGGGGCTTGCAGGAGAGGAAACTACAGAAGGTGTCGTTGGCGGTGTCGATTTTCTCCGCCAGCTTCAGATGGAGAATATGCCTCAGCTGAAAGGGAAGGATGTGGTCGTTGTGGGAGGCGGGAATACCGCCATCGATGCGGCCCGGTCAGCATTCAGGCTGGGCGCAAAAAAAGTCACCATCCTGTACAGGCGGACAAAGAAAGAAATGCCCGCCCATGAGATGGAGATCGATGCAGCCATCGAGGAAGGCGTGGAGATTATTTACCTCTCGGCTCCTACGTCAATTGTCGCCGTTGACGGACGCCTCAACGCCCTGACCTGCATCATGATGGAACTCGGCAAACCTGACGCCAGCGGCCGGCGCAGCCCGGTACCCAAGGAGGGATCCGAATATAATCTGAAATGCGATCTTGTTGTCTCGGCAATCGGTCAGGATATCGATCTCGGCGCCATCTGCACCGACGGAAAACTCAAAGCAACGCGGTGGAGCACCATCGTCACCGATGACAAAACCCTCACAACCTCTCTTCCCGGTGTTTTTGCCGGTGGAGATGTCATCACCGGCCCCGCTGTGGCAATAGATGCGATTGCCCATGGCAAGCGTGCTGCAGAGGCAATAGATAGTTATATAGATGGGGGCACGGCACAGACCATATCGACGGGCTTTTTAAGCCGCAAGGAAAACTACGGGGAAATACCTGATATTGAGTTTCTCCCCATGCTGAAGATTGCCAAGGAGCGTATGAGAGAGCTTCCTCCGGAGCAACGGGCAAAGACCTTCGCCGAAGTAGAACTGGGATTTACCGCGGAACAGGCACAGACCGAGGCATCAAGATGTCTTGAATGCGGCTGTACTGCCCTCTTCGACTGTGCCCTGAGAAAATATGCCAGCGACTTTGATGTTGATATCAGTAGATTTCTTGGGGACGTGAGGAAATATAAAATAGATCATGATCATCCCTTCATAAACCTTGATCCGAACAAATGTATAGCCTGCGGCCGCTGTGTAAGGACCTGCTCGGAGATTCTGAAGATATCGGCTCTCGGATTAGTCTACCGGGGATTCAAATCAATTGTGAAACCTTCAATGGAAAAGAAACTGCTCCAGACCAACTGTATATCCTGCGGAAACTGTATCGCTGCCTGCCCCACAGGCGCTATCAACGAAAAACTGCCCTTCAGAAAACCTGGGCCATGGTCATCCAGCAAAGTTGAGTCCGTTTGCAGCTACTGCTCCATGGGATGTAATCTGAGCTACAAGGTCTTTCACGATCACTGCTTCACCGTGGCAAATGTAAACGGCAACTCCCACAATAAAGGTTATCTCTGTTCCAAAGGTCGCTTCGGATATCGTTACATGCTCGACAAAGGGAGGCTCCTGAAACCGATGCTCAAGAAAAAAGGTCTCCATGTTGAGGTAGGCTGGGATGAGGCTATTGACAGCGTAGCCAGCAAAATAAAGTCTATAATAGATAAATACGGGGCAGATTCAGTTGCTGTTTTCGGGTCACCAAGGATGACAAATGAGGAACTCTATTTACTGCAGAAATTCGCCCGTGCAGGTCTCGGGACCAATAACATCGGGAGCTTCAGTAATCTCATGAACAATGTCGAACAGGATTGTCTCGATGACATGTTCGGTCTCACCGCCTCCACAACAACCATGGATGAGTTTAAAAGGGCTGATGTAATCCTCGTTATGAATGCAGATCTTTCCGAAGAAAATCTTATTGCAGAGCTGAAACTTAAGTCAGCCCAGAAAAGGGGGACTCGAATAGTCACCATCAATTCCTCGGAGATTCCGTTGAACAAAATCTCGGATCTCTGGATAGACGCAAAACGGGGCACGAATACAGCTCTCATACAGGGTATCTGCAAGTCAATAATTGATAGAAAACTTGAAGACCGGACCTTTGTCCACGACAGGACGGAAGGATATGATACTTTCAGGGATTCGCTTTCGGATTTAAGCATTGAGGCTGTCGCCATGATGACAGGAGTAGATGCGGCAAAGCTCGCTGAATTGTACAACCTTGTAAGCGAACCTGATACAAACGTAATTGCGCTTTACAGCATCGACTCTCTCTGGGAGAAGTCCAAAAACGACCTGCAGGCCCTCGGCAACCTGATGATGATAACGGGGAGAATAGGCAAACCCGGCAACGGCTTGATAATCCTTCGTGATTTCTCGAACTCTCAGGGGCTGGTAGATATGGGCATTGACCCTAAGTACCTTCCCGGATTCATTCACGCAGGGCAGACAGAGCAAATCAACAATCTTGGCAGGAAATGGAATGTTGACCTGAAAAACATCTTTAAGCCTGTTGACCTTGTAAACGCTTTAGAGAACGACAGGATTAAGGCGCTCTTGATTTTCGGCGAAAACCCGCTTCAGGAAATATCGAACCTCAAATTCACGGGCGGGGCAGAGTTTATGCTCGTTGTGGACCATTTTATGACAGAAACAGCACATGAGGCAGATGTGGTTTTACCGGCAGCCATGCCGGTGGAAACAGGCGGTTCATATACTACCTGTGACAGGAGAGTCCAGGGGTTTACAAAAGTCTTTGAGCCTGGAACGGGCATGGAAAACTGGCAGATTATCAGTGAACTTGCCCGAAAATTGAGCGTTAACATGAACTTCTCGTCAACGGACCAGATTTTTAGCGAAATTAAAGAGGTTGTGGCCCCCTACAGCAACCTGGCGGCTGAAGGTTTCTGGGGAAATGGATTTCTCACAAAGGAATTTGCGACTGCAACGGGAAAGGGACAATTCAGTAACATTGCCATAGATCTGGACCCGATGAATGCGGAAAAAATCCCTTACCTTTTTAGTGAACATTATTTTAATAAGAAGTTGAAGGCAAAATTGAGACCATAAACATGGATTTCCCCGGGCTCACGCCCGGGTTTTATTCCGGTTGCGTTATCCATGGGAAATCCGTGAAGCTTCTGCAATTAGAGGGACAAAGTCGGCAGGAACAGACAAAATGAGTCCCTTTGACGAAATTACAGGACTATGCCGGGGACTCAAAGGAACAGGACCGGCCTGCCCTTATTTATCGATAATGATAATCATGGTGTCAGCAGGCAGTTTTATGGTATATTTTTCTACTGCCTGAATATATTATCGGTTTCCAATCCGGAAAGGAGAAATTATGGAGTCAGCTTCTGATGTGGCAAAGGTCACAGAAAATCTCAACATACGCATTCGGCAGATGGAATGCCTGTATAGCATAAGCGCAGAAATCAGGCTTCGTGGTAATCTTAGTCAAAGGCTCAGAACCGTCACGGCCTATCTTATCGACGGTCTGCAATTGCCGGAAACTGCTTCCGCCTCAATCCGGATCGATGGAATAGAATATACTGTAAGGCCATTACCAAAAGAAAGTCTTTCGGAAACCTTTGTTTTCGATATTGTCGTAGCCGGAACCAGGAAAGGCACCGTAGAAATATATTTTCAGAAAAAGGTCCGATTCTCCAAAGAGGAAAAAAGGCTCGTAAAAGAAGTTGCCCTCACAATCTCAAATGCCATAGAAAGGCATGAACTGGCCAGGGAACTAAAGGGATACGCCGGAAAGCTTGAGCAACTGGTAAGTGAGAAGACGCTGGAGCTGGAAAAGTCAAAGAACAGATACGAAGATTTTTTCAATGATGCGCCTACGCCGATGCTTATTTCGCATTTCAACGGCGATATTCTTAAGGGAAACCATGAGTTTTACCGCCTTCTTGACTACCCTGAGGACGGTTCGGTTCATCTCAATTTTGTCCGTGACGGGCTGTATGAAGACCCGTCGGTACGGCCGATCATCTTCGATAAACTCAGGCAGGACGGCTTCCTGGAAGGCTTCGAGCTTGCCTTGCTGGACCGCAGCGGCACACCTATTCCCGTGATAGGTTCTTACATCGTCATCGAAATCAACGGCGAGCAATGTGTCGAGTCTGTCTATGAGGACATACGGGTGCGCAAGGAACTGGAGCGGAAGCTTATAGAACAAAATGAGAATCTGGAGAAGAACGTCCGTGAGAGAACAATCGATCTGGTAAAGCAGAAAGATCTCCTCGTTACAAAAAACCAGGAACTTGTCACTATGACAAAAAAACTCAGGGAGAGTAAGATAAGACTCCAGACTCTTTTCAGAACAATTACCGACACTGTTCTGGTTATTGATCCAGATTTTAATATCCTCATGTCGAATCGAAAGAATATCGGCAGCAAAGGCAAGTGTTACAAACAAATCTTCAAGCAGGACAAGCCCTGCGAGGACTGCTACATCCAAAGGGTATTCGAGGAACGTTCTTCTGTATCGCTTGAGAAGGAAGTGGACGGCGAACATTATCTTCTTCGGGCCTATCCGGTCTTTGATACCGATTTTAAGGTCACGGGAGCCCTTGAATTTTCAAGAACAATCACGAAAGAAAAAAATATGGAACGACAACTGCTCCAGGCAGACAAATTGGCCTCTCTGGGCCAGCTTGTCTCCGGTATCGCCCACGAGATCAACAACCCCAATACCTTTATACGGGGCAATTTGACAATTGTGCAGGAGGCCTTGAACGACATAATGCCCATACTCGACCATATACATGAAGCACACCCCGATCTTCGGATTGCCCGTCTAAACTATGAGATGTTCAGGCAGTCCATTCCCGTTCTCGTGGATGACATGGTGCAGGGGGCAAACAGGATTAAGGGGATTGTAGATGGTTTGAAAAAGTTTGCAAAACGCGATGAAGGGCTCCTGAATGAGAAAATAAACATAAGCGCCATTACAGAGGCATGTCTGCGGCTTGTGGATAATCAGGTTCGCAGAACAGCCGATGTAAAGGCCGAGCTTGACCCGGACCTGCCGGAGATTACAGGCAACTTCCAGAAACTCCAGCAGGTCATAGTGAATATTCTTATAAACGCGTCCCAGTCTATCGATAAGCCGCGGGGGACCATCGCAGTTTCCTCGTACCGGTCGAATGGCAAAGAAATTGTACTGAAAATAAGCGACAACGGCAAAGGGATGGATGAGAAGACGGTGAAACAGATTTTCGATCCATTTTATACAACAAAAAGAAATCAGGGCGGAACCGGCCTCGGGCTTTCCATCGCCTACGGGATAATCAAAGAGCATAAAGGCAAAATCGAGGTAGAAAGCAAGGCTGGCATAGGAACATCGTTCTACATTCATGTTCCTGTAAATCCTGAGGAGATATAATGGATAAGATACTTGTCATAGATGACGATCAGGCAGTTCTCAATTACCTGAATATTTTTCTCCTCCAGGCGGGCACCTTTGATGTGGCCACATTATCCAACAGTACAAAAGCCTACGATGCAATCAAGGATGGTGCTTATGATCTTCTGCTTCTTGACATGGATATGCCAGATGTAACGGGGCTCGACATACTCAAGAGAATCAATGAAGATGGTATAGATGTAGAAACCATTGTTCTTACCGGCGTCGAAGATATCAGTCTTGCTGTGGCTGCCATGAAACTTGGCGCCCTTGAGTACCTGACAAAACCCGTTGATAATGAACGCCTTCTGAATCTTATGCACACCGCGTTGGAGCAAAGAAGGGCTTTCAGAAACGTTGAATCTGAATTAACGGCAGCGGCAAACCTCAGATTCAAGGAGGCATTTAAGGAGATCATTACGCAGGACAGGAAGATGAACGAGGTCTTTTCCTTAGTGGAAAAGATGGCGCTCACCGACAACAGCGTCCTTATATGGGGGGAAAGCGGTACGGGAAAAGAACTCATCGCCCGGTCGATTCACCGGATCAGCAAGCGGAACGGACAGAACTTTGTTGCCGTCAATGCCGGTGTTTTTGCAAACGAACTTTTCGCATCGGAATTTTTCGGATATAACCAGGGGGCCTTTACAGGTGCTACATCCAGCAAGAGAGGATTTATCGAGGAGGCCGATGGGGGCACACTCTTTCTTGATGAGATAGGCGAACTGGCCCTTCCAATCCAGGTAAAGTTATTGCGCGTCCTCCAGGAAGGAGAATTCTTCCGTCTCGGGTCAACGAAAAACCTGAAAGTCGATGTGCGGATCGTAGCAGCTACGAATAAGAACCTCCATGAAGAGATGGAGAAAGGCAACTTCAGGAAGGATCTTTTCTACCGTTTGAACATCAACTCCGTCTATCTTCCTCCCCTGAGGGAGAGAAAAGGTGATATCCCTTTGCTGTCATATCACTTCCTGCACAAATTCTGCCGGATGAACACCAGGAAAATCGAGAAGATCTCCGATTCAGTAATGAATTTTCTTACCCGATACGATTATCCCGGTAATGTACGGGAACTGATGAATATCATCAACAGCGCCGTCATCGTAGAGTCTACGCATGAATTAAAAAAGAAATCGTTACCCAGCTATTTTCTCGAAAACACGGGGGCCGGCGACTACGGACCGGCAGATACTTCTCTTGGAACCCTCGAAGAAGTGGAAAATGATCATATCAGAGCTGTTCTAAATTATACAAAGGGCAATAAAACAAAGGCGGCAAAGATACTCGGGATTTCAAGGATCAGCCTCATCTCAAGGTCAAAGAAACTGAATACACGATAAAACCTGCCTCAAGCTGACGTCAACGGAATTATTGGTCAGGAGATACTATGGATAGGGTTGAGAGAAGGAGATATTATTATCAGGCGGCAACTGTTTTCGCCCTTTTTCTTTCAAGGCCGTCAAGGATCATTTTGCGGAGTCTTATAGATTGGGGTGTAATCTCAACAAGTTCGTCATCGTTGATATAGGAAATGCACTCTTCAAGGGTCATATCCACGTATGGAGTAAGAACCACTGCATCATCTGAACCTGCAGCTCTCATATTGGTTAGCTTCTTGCCTTTGGCAGGGTTGACTATAATGTCCGCTTCTCTGGAATGTTCTCCTATAATCTGACCTGCATAGACCTTTTCTCCGGGTCCAAGAAAAAGCCTTCCCCTTTCCTGCAGATTAAAAAGGGCATATGCTACGGTTGTGCATTGTTCCATTGCAATGAGTACGCCTCTTGTTCTGTTTTTAATCTCACCGGCATAGACATCGAATCCGAGAAAGATATAGTTCATAACGCCCATGCCGCGGGTTTCAGTGAGGAATTCCGAGCGGAACCCGAGGAGTCCCCTGGTGGGTATCTTGTACTTAAGCCTTGCCATCCCGTTGTTCTGGTGCATTTCAAGTATGGTGCCTTTCCTGCCTCCAAGGTTTTCGATGACTTTTCCCATGTAGTTTTCATCTACATCAACTGTCAATTCTTCATAAGGCTCTAATACCTTCCCGCCATCTTCTTTGAATATTACCTGTGGTCTCGTAACCTGGAATTCATACCCTTCCCTTCTCATTTTCTCAATGAGTATGGAGAGGTGAAGTTCTCCCCTGCCTGAAACTTTATATCCCTGTATATCATCAAGTTCTTCCACAACAAGAGCAACATCCGAGAGGGTTTCTTTGAAAAGCCTGTCCCTTAGATGCCTGGAGGTAACAAATCTGCCCTCTTTTCCGTAGAACGGTGAGTCGTTCGGTACAAAGCTCATGGATACTGTCGGCGGGTCCACCACAATGCCGACAAGGGGTACTGGGTTCAGCGGGTCGGTAAGGGTCTCGCCAATGGCAATGGATTCCATGCCTGCTACGGCCACTATTTCACCTACACCTGCCTCTTCTGTCTCAACCATCTGTGTGCCTTTAAAACAGTAGACCTTCCTTATCCTTGCAGGACTGGGCAACGCGCCCGGTGATGCCACTGCTACATCTTTGTCGATTCTGAGAGCCCCTGAGGTGATCTTCCCTATGGCAAGCCTTCCCAGGAATGTTGAGTAACTGAGCGAACTGACAAGCATCTGGAGGGGACCGTCCGGGTCACCGACAGGTGCCGGAATAGCATCGATGATCATGTCAAAGAGCGGGATCATGGTCTTGCTTTTTGTGTTGTGATCGAGGGTGGCAAATCCATCTTTTGCTGAAGTAAAGATAACGGGAAAATCAAGAATATTGTCCGGCGCTTCGAGTTTCACGAACAGATCGAAGACTTCGTCCACTACCCAGTCGCAGCGCGCTGCCGGTTTGTCAATTTTGTTGACCACCACAATCACGGGCAGATCTAAAGCAAGCGCTTTTTTCAGCACAAAGTATGTCTGAGGCATAGGCCCTTCTGCTGCATCAACGAGCAGAAGAACGCCGTCTACCATTTTCAGGACGCGCTCTACCTGACCTCCAAAATCGGCATGACCCGGGGTGTCTATAATATTGATAAGGTGCCCCTTATACAGGAAAGAACCATTTTTAGAAGCAATGGTAATGCCCCTCTCCTTCTCAAGGTCCATTGAATCCATAAGCCGTTCTTCCACTACCTGATTGTCGCGGAAAAGTCCGCTCTGCCTGAACATCTGGTCGACAAGCGTTGTCTTACCGTGGTCAACGTGCGCAATAATCGCAATATTTCTTATCCTGCTCTGTTCCATGCTCCCTCTAAATGTGCTGATTATACAGCGGCGATAGGGTTTGAAATGAGGTGATAGTATACATCAAAGGCAATGTTAAATCAACAACAGTTTCCGGTTGCAACATTGAGAAAAGCTTCCCTTTCAGCATAGATGTTCGGCACAACTGATCTTCTCCTTTTTCATCGAGCATACAAAAGATACATTTTTCTTGCATGAAAACCGATACTACAGTATAATTCGTGCTGATCGTTGATAAGTTTTTAAGGCTTCCTACTTTTAAGTAGTTATTTTGGTTCCTTTCTTTGTGTGTGTGCCCACAGCGCTTTGCACCGGCAAAGCGCAGATGATACAATTTTGAATCAGGAGAAAAAAGGCATCATGCATTATGTGCCGAACAAGTTACAAGAGTACACAATCACTTAATTTGTATACACTTACGGGCGGTACTTTTGCACAAACAGCTCAGCGCCGCATTGTTGGCGGCAATAGCTATAACCTTTAAGAACAGGAGACGACACTATGGTAAAGCTGAAAAAAGGGATTGACATCCTCGCCGATCTGGGCGGAATAAAAACAGTACAGGAAGCACAGGCACTTTTCGCAAATAAATGCGATCAGACAAACCTGTCTAAACTACAGAAAATTACAAATCAAGAAGCCTTATTGAAGATTGCTAATGCGATTGCCATGATGCAGCCGGATTCCGTTTTTGTGAATACCGGTTCAGCGGCTGATATAGAAACCGTCCGCCGGATGAGTATTGACAAAGGAGAAGAAACGCCCCTGTCAATGCCGGATCATACCATTCACTTCGACTACGCCAAAGAACAGGGCCGCGTGGTAGACAAAACGCTTTACATTGTCAACGAAGATGAAGACGTGAGCGTAATGGCCAAAAAGATTATACGACATGAAGGGCACGCTTATATAAAAGAACAGATGACCGGCATCGCTAAAGGCAAAACACTGCTGGTCGGGTTTTTCAGCCGTGGGCCGATTGGCGCGCAGGCCTCATTGCCGGCCCTTGAAATAACCACGTCAACCTATGTTATTCACTCTGCCAATTTGCTGTACCGCAACGCCTATGAGCACTTTGACGCGGAATTAGCGCGGTGCGGTTATGTGATTACGAACGTGCACAGCGAAGGCACGGGCGATCCCGTTGATTTCCCGAAAATGCGCGTGTTCATGGATCGCAGCTGGCTGACTACTTTTTCCATGCACTGCACCTATGCCGGAAACACCCTGCTGATGAAAAAAGGCAACCACCGGTTTGCGGTGGATTTAGCAACTTACTACCAGAAAGAATCACAGCTTTCCGAGCACATGTTCATCACCGGTCTGCGCGGACCGGGCGGACGCAGTACTTATTTTGCAGGAGCAGCGCCGTCAGGCTGCGGCAAAACCACAACCGCCATGGTGGGCGAGGATTTTATCGGTGACGATTTAGCCCAGATATGGATTGACAATGAGGGAATTGTGCGGGCCGTCAACCCGGAATGCGGCATCTTCGGAATCGTGGAAGACGTGAACCTCGAAGGCGACCCCTATCTGATGAAGTGCTTGCGCGAACCGGGCTGTGAGGTGATCTGGACTAATGTCCTGATTGACGAGAACAAAATCCCCTATTGGGTGGGCTGCGGCGAAGAAATCCCCAAGAAAGGCATCAATTACACAGGGGAATGGTGGGAAGGCAAAGTGGATGAAGACGGCGCATTAATTCCGCCGTCAAACCCTAATGCACGTTGTACACTGGCCAGCACGAACATGCCGAACTACAATAAACAGATGGCTGAAAATCCCAGAGGCGTACCGGTCAAAGTCATTACATACAGCGGCAGGGATAGCGACACCATGCCTCCGATTGTCGTAGCCAAAAATCCGGATCAGGGTGTGGTGATCGGAGCCTCGGTTCTGTCTGCCGCAACTGCGACAGAAGTCGGCGTGTCAGGTGTACGGCGGCAGCCCTGGGCAAACGAGCCATTTATCCCGGGTGCACTGGCTGACTATATGGAGGCACAGTTTATCTTCTTCAATTCACCAAAGATAAAAGTAAAACCTGTTATGGCCGGAATCAATTACTTCCTGACGCATGGCGCACGCGGCGGTGAAGGCAACAAGCTCCTTGGTGAAAAACGTGATGTCAGGGCCTGGCTCGGCTGGCTTGAACTGTATGCCAACAGCGATGTGCATGCTATTGAAACACCAATCGGATTCATCCCCAGATACGAGGATCTTCAGAAACTGTTCGCAGGCATTGACAAGGAATATCCGAAAGATCTGTATGACAAACAATTCGCGTTCTACCTGGATAACATTATCGGACGTATTGATCTTCAAAAAGGCGCCTACGAGAAAGAAGACAATGTTCCTCCTAAATTGTTTGAAATCTACGAAGAACAGCACAAGGATCTGGAGAGTCTGAAAGCCAAATACGGGTCTATTGTGACCGTGGAACAACTCATAGAAGCATCACAGAAGTAAGTTCAGGGGGATGAGATCCAGGAGACAATCAAGCAGGATTCTTTTTTTTCTTGTCGCCTGGGTCGGAGGACTCCTCTACTTTGCCCAGCGCTGGATATTCGGCCCCCTCATCCCTTCCCTTATGGAGGAATTTCACACTGACAGGACCGGTCTTGGTGTTATCGGGGCGGCTTCCCTCTGGGGATATATGTTTACCCCTATCATTGCAGGCTTAATATCGGACCGTTTCGGGAGAAAATACACTATCCTTTTCGGAATTTTCGGTTTCTCTTCTTTAACAGTGATTTCTGGATTTGCAACCAGTCCGGGATATCTCCTTATGGGCCGATTTTTTACAGGCATGGTAGAGCCCTTTTATTTCATTATCCTTCTCGCTTTTACCCTTGAACTTTTTCCAGAACGGCCGGGGTTTTTCTTGACCGCCATATCATCGGGCTCCTCTCTGGGCTGGTTTTTAGGGCCTGCACTGGCAGGCTGGCTGCTGGACCTCACTGGAAGCTGGAGGGCACCCTTTGTATTGACCGGGCTTGCAGGCCTCATTGTTGCGGTTCTCCTGGTTCTTGTCTGGCCTCATGAGGGAAATAAAGCCCGACCAGGTCCTCTTTCCGACAAAAGTATTCTTAAGCCTGCCAATCTGATTATGCTTTTTCTTCTGAGTCTGACTGCAATGTTTCAGATCTCATCCGAATTCGGTTTTACCATGTGGTATCCTGTCTTTCTTAAAACAGAGATTGGGACAAGCGCGACGATAGCCGGTCTTATTGCCGGCATGTACGGGGTTGGTCAATTCATCGGCCGGCCCTGTCTGGGATGGATATCTGACAAGCTCGGCTACCGGATTGTCGGTATAAGCGGCGGAATCCTTATGGGAATATCTCTCATACTTATACTCTGGGTAAACAGTCCTCTCCTTAAGAGCATCTTCACTTTTCTAATGGGTTTTACCGGTGGCGCCGTTATGGGCGCACTCTGGACATTTACCGGTCTCGTTTTTCCATCCTTTAAAGGTCTGGCTCTCGGAATAATCACCACCTTCGCCTACGCAACAGGATCTGTCTCTCCTATATTAATCGGATACATAGGGGATCATTCTTCAGTATTTGAAGGGCTTTTATCAATACCCTTGCCGTGCGCTTTTCTCGCAGTCCTTTCGTTAATGGCCACATATCTCCTTATACCCCGGAAGAAACGATAAGGGCTTGATAAGTTCTGAGCGCCTCTCATAAAATATTTACACAATCATGCTGATAGTAAAACGTCAACTGACTTGATTCAGGTATTGCTCTCAACCCGTCAATCAGTATCCGGCTCACCTCTTGATGATGTTCAACAAGATCGTACTTCTCTTCCTTAAGCAGCCAGCGGCAAACCATATGCTCAAGAATACCCAGAATTAAATGTCGCAGGATATAGATATCGACATCCCCCCTGATGACACCTTCGCTCTGCCCTTCTTTTATAATATTCATTATCTGGCTGACCGATTGCTTGAGGAAATTGTACGTCTCCGTCTGGACAAAACTCTTGTTCACCCGCATCTTGAGCAGCAATATCCTTCCATACTCCGGGTTCGTCTTGAAAAAATAGAGAAAATACCATACAAATTTCTGTATTTTGTTGAAAGTATCTGAAATACCCTCCAGATGCAATTCGAGCTGGCTGCAGAATTCCTTTGTTTTTTCTACAGGAATGGAGAAAAATAAATCATCTTTGCTCTTGAAATACTTATAGATCGTGCCATCGGCTATTCCCACCCTTTGAGCTATTTCGGAGATACTTGCAGATTGGAAGTCTTTCTCGCTGAAAACTTCAATGGCTGCCTGAACAATAGATTCTCTACTGGTAATCTTTTTTGACATAATATTATATTAGTAAGATTTTTACAGTCTACATTAAATTGTTATGTTAATCAAGCGCCCGGCGGACATTGTAAAGGTTGTAGATAGCAGCCAGTTCCTTGTTTGCCGGCAGAGCCGGCATGTGGATGCCCTCTATGCCTTGACGTTCCTCCAGAAGCTTACCACATCTGCCGTAACACTGCCCGATGTCTTTAATTTTGACTCTGCCTCCTTTTTCGACCAGATTGTTTCCGGTCTTGTCTGCACGAAGAAAATATTTTCAGGAAAGGGCAGGTCCTTGTCTATAACCCATTCGATGTCCTGGGGTATACCATAGTACTGTTCTATTTGCTTGCCCCTTCTTGCCAGCTCTATCACTTCTTTGTCGGTCAGGCAAGGGACATTCTGTCTCTCGGGCGGTATGTCGGAAGCTATTACTTTTCCTGAAGGGTCGACTATATACTCAAGGCCTTTAGGTGATATGATATGCGTAATGATTTCGAGCACAACCTTATCTACCACCCACTCATCAGGGGTAACTGACCCGCTTACAACGCTCTCTCCCAGCCCCCAGTTTCCATCAATCATGATCTTGGATCTGTCTCCGTTGGCCGGATTGAGTGTAAACATGACACCGGCTGCCTTGGCGTTGACCATCTGAAGCACTGCAACACCGATAGGATCGTAGTCGAGCCTGTAACCGCCCCGGGCGCGGGCAACAAGCGAGCGCTGGTTGAACGTGCTTGCCCATACTTTTATAATGTGCTGAAGCACCTCGGAAATGCCTTTTATATGGAGGAAGGTCTCATACTGTCCCGGATGGCTGGAAGGTCCGGCCGATCTGGTTGCAACCGGGCAATTGACTATCCCGGTCCTCCGGCATAACTCCTCATAATACACAGTTATGGTTTTCTGCATATCCCGGGGCATTAGTTTCATCTCGGCGATACGGCGGACCATCTCTGACACTTCTCCCCATTTGCCCAGGTGCGCCGGGTCGTGGGCATCAGCTCTGAAGAGACTCAGGTGATTATTGATTTCGGTCAGAGCCCCGCTGCTGTTCATGAATCTGTCGTAAGCCTCAAGGCTCAAGGCAAACCCGCGGGGAACATTAAAACCGGCCCTGGTCATCTCTCCCAGATACGCGCATTTTTTGCCAACCAGATCGTTATGATCTTTGGTTACTTCTTCGAGCCAGTATATCCACTTGCCTGTAGCACTCGTTGCCATCGCCTCACCCCTGTTGCTGGGGCATGCGATAGCTCGCATGCCCCATCTTAATGTCAGTTATTTCGCTCTCTCAAGTATTGTTACGACCCCTGTATCACCGTCGACCCTCAGCTTGTCGCCGGTCTTGATAATCACCGTGCCGTTGCCGACCCCGACGACTGCGGGCATCTTGTATTCTCTTGCAACGATGGCAGCATGGCAGAACGTTCCACCGATATCGGTTACACATCCTGCTATGACATTAAATGCCGGTGCCCAGCTTGCAGCTGTCATCCTGCCGACCAGTACATCGCCCGCTTTTAACTTCGCTATATCTTCCAATTCCATGCATACACGTGCAATCCCCTCGACAATGCCTGATGAACCGGCAAAACCTTTCAACTCAGTAACGTCTTCAGGCTTAATATCTGCTGCCTGAAGCCACATATCTATCTTTTCTGTGGTAACACCCCATAAAACGATCGAATTGGGCTCTGTAACCACATCAGGTGCAGGACCAAGTGCCGGCGGCGGGCTCCATTCCTTGAACTTGTTGTAAATTTCCTTTCGCCGCGCAATCTTAGGCGGGATCTCGTAAGTAGCTATTGCCGGCACGCAGGTACACCAGGAAGCCAGGACATCGTAGAGCACAGGGTAGATCTCGAAGCGGTTCAAAAAGAAGATGTCGTCTTTATCATTCAATACACCCCGCGAAACGAACATCTGTCCAAGTTCTCTGGCTCTCCTGTAAAACAGGGCGTGGAACCAGTTCTCGATATAGAACTGGTGGCTTTCAGGAAAGATGGAGACCATTTTCGCTAATCCGAGCCGTTGATCGAAGATCTCTCTGTCGTTATCATTGGTGATGAGGCTGCGGTATTCAGAGGCAACACGCTTACTTTCCTTTTCCACTTCTTCACTGGGCCGGTCGATTCGTTCTCCTTTCTCAAGCATCCTGATATAGTTCTTTATGTGAGCCAGAGGCACTTCAAGATTGTCATTCCAGGCTACATCCATATGATGCCAGCCGCCGCCGATGCTCATCTCAAACCATGGCTCACGCACCGCTTCCACCTTGGCCAGCCATTCCTTGCCCGTTTCCGTCTGATGTAACTTGGCAGCCATGTCCGTCCACTTGTCGTAACCCTGTATGGTTTGAGCTACCCCCAGATCAATGGCAGATTTTGCCAGCTTCTGCAGTTCTTCCGGCGGCCTGAACATCTCGCCGGAGAAACCGGTGAGCATCTGGCCAATGGCCTTATCGGTGATACCCGGGAAGAGATCCCTCATTGTGTAGATGAAATTCACATAGCCACCGTATGCCAGGCCATCCATCTCCATGTGTAGCTGCCAGGCCCTCTGGGCAAGTTCGATCATCCTGTCGTAGCCGCGAAGGATTTCGTCGCCTTCGAAGTACCCCTTGTGTTCAAAAACATACGAATCATCTGATACCCATGGCAGTGTGCCCGGGAAGTGGATCGACTTCATCTCGTCGATGACAGCCATCATTTTGGTTATCCAGAGCTTGTACAACTCATCATAACGTTCATAGTAATGGCCTGTCCTTGCCATGACATAGGGAACCCTTTTCTCTTCCTCTTCCTTCGGCGGAAATGTCCCGGCCAGGTAAATGTAGCCATTCAGTATCTTATGGTCGATGCCATTAGAGTTAGGTATGACAAAAACCTTACTGACAAATCCGGAGAGCGTCAGGTGCCACATGTCGTCCCATATGAGGTCCAGAGGATGCATCGGAAACGGGTAATGAACGCCGTCATAAAACCAGAACTGATTGCTTTCGTATTTCTCCCTCTCAGTCTTGCCCTTGCCGAATACATAATAGTAAGGATACATATCCTCCCACCCCTCGGTTCCCGGGATAGTCGGCACCTCGTGCGGATCCATAAAGCTTCTTTGTTTAGCCATTACATTACCCTCCTTTTTAAGGTTTACTCAAAATGAGACTTCCCGGAGGCAGTCAGGTGCTCCAGGCACAACTTAACGGTTACGATACTCTAACTTTCCGCACCTCCTTATCCGGCAGGATCGACCCTCCCCGCACGGTCTATTCTTCGTTCCGGTTCAACGTTTATTCGGGTGAGTTATGTTTTCTGTAAAACGTTGTGGCAATAATAAATATACTGGTCACCCTCATCGAATCTTCTGCCTATTTTTATCCATATTTGCTAATTCCTGTACTCCACCCTCACCGAATTTTTTTATTTTTACACCTCCTGCAAGTTTGGGAAAATCCGAAACAATGGATAACTCATCGGGGAGCTTGTGCCTGGCTACCTTATCTTTCAGGAAATCACGAATCTCAGTGAGAGAAATGTCGGCGTCACCCCTGGGTATAATGACTGCGCAGATGCTTTCCCCGAGAACAGGGTTTGGTGTCCCAACAACACAGGCCTGTTGTACCTGCGGGTGCTGCAGAATCAGCGATTCAATCTCAACGGGGTATATTTTCAGCCCGCCGCGGTTTATCAAATCCTTGCTTCTTCCGAACATGGTAATAAAACCTTTTTCATCCTTGGATACCAGGTCCCCGGTATGCAACCATCCATCCTTTTCCAGTTGTTTGTCGGTCTCCTGCTGATTCTGCCAATACCCCTTAAGGACATTGGGCCCCTTAACCATCATTTCACCGACCTCACCTGTACCAACCTGCCTGCCGGTATCAGGGTCAATAACTTTTATCCTGGTCCCCGGAATCGGCTTACCGACAGTCTTCTTGCGCACTTCTATCGGTGTCCTGAAGGGGCACATAGTGCCTGCTCCGGGACCTATTTCAGAATTCCCCCAGGAAGATGACAAGTATATATTCCTGTCTTCTCCCCATTGGATTACTTCTTCCGGACATATCTGGCCTGCAAGGTAACCTGCCCTTAAGCTAGAAAGGTCATATCTGTCAATGTTAGGATGATTCATTTCCATAATGTAATGGGCGGGAGAGCCGTGCTGGAGCGTCGGTTTTTGGGATTCGATAGCATCCAATGCCTGTTCGGCTCTGAATGTTTCCATCAGGATAACAGACGCCTGGATCAGAACCGGTTGAATAAGCGCGGTACCGCAACCGAATGAATGGGCCAGTGGAAGTATGCCGAGAAAGACATCATCAGCAGTTGCTTTTACACCGCGTACATGTGAGTATCCACCCCTTACTACCTGATAGTGGGTAATCATCGAGCCCTTCGGGACTCCCGTCGTCCCGGAAGTGTAAATAAGCATCGAAAGATCACGACGAATATCAATGGCCGGCTTCATATATCCTTTTTTTCTTCCGCTTGAGACAGCATCCTCAAATGCCGTCACACCTTCTCCTTTTCCACCTCCCATAACAATTATTCGGGAGAGGTAGGGAAGATTGCCTCGCAGGCTCTGGACGAGGGTAAAATTATCCGAACCACCCTCCCCTTTCTGCACAAAAACCGCCTTTGCTTGTGAATTGTTGAGAATAAACATTAGTTCCTGGGTCCTGTAGGCTGCATTTACCCAGGCGACAATCGCCCCGATCTTTTGAAGGGCATAGAAAGCAATATAGAATTCGGGGCAACTGGACATGTACATCGCAACCCTGTCCCCATTTCTGATCCCCATCTTCTGAAGGGCAGCGGCAAGAGCATTCGATTGCTCATTCAGCCCCTTATAGGTAAGACTGTCGTCTTTAAAGAAAACACATACCTTGTTGGGAACAATTTCTGAGCTTCTTTCTAGTACTTCCCCAACCGCCAGATTTTCCACATCCTTGTAAGTGCTGGTGACACCAAGTTTTGCCATATTTCTTCTCCCTTATTCAGTTCAGCCATTTAAGTCAGGTTTCAAAGCCTTACTTAGCTTGTTCAAGCTTTCTATGCGCACTGGCTTTCCTCTGGCTTCTTTGATACATCAGATTGTTGGCGCCTATAGAATGTATCCGCAAATAGAGCTGCACCCAGAGCTGTTATCAGCGCAGGATCCCATTCAGGTTTTGGAGCCAGCCTTCTTACTTCAAGGATCTTTTCCACCCAATCAGTTATTCCCGGATTCCTGGCCAAACCTCCAATAATAACAAAATCCTGTTTCACACCTGATCTGGCTGCCAATGTGGCAATTCTCTTGGCCATAGCGTAGTGGTAAGCCGCTATTGCCTGTTCCTTGGACGCTTTGCTCCGAATCAAATCAAAAAACTCGGACTGTGCATAGACCGAACAAAAGTCGCTTAGCTTAGGAAACTTATCAGATTGAAGAGCGATGTTCCCCATTTCTGTTACTTCTTTCTTCACTAGATTGGCAAATACTTCCATGGAGCGTCCAATACCGGCAGCACATTTGTCATTCCAAAGGAAAGCGGTTGCTCTGCCTTTTCCTGTACAGTGGATGACCCTGCAGCTCTGACCTCCAATGTCCAGCACCGTACGCACAGACGGTCCCCAGATATGTACTGCGCCTGCAGCATCGCAGGGAATTTCAGTTATAGTTCTATGTGCAAAAGGCACTTGCGTCCTCCCGCAACCGGTTCCTACTATGTAATGGATATTTTCCAACTTAAAATTAGTTTTAGCTAAAGCTTCGTTTATAGCCCTGGAAGCAGATTCTTCAGGCATTCGGGTTTTTACCTGAGAAACTGCACAGGGCTGTCCATCGAGCAGTATTACAGATTTTGAGCTCACTGCTCCAACATCTACACCGGCTACTATGACCTGAGCCTTTGCAAAATCCGGATGCTCATTGATTAAAGTATGCTCGCTCATTTTTCACCTCCGTCACTAATCGCCGCGCCTATTGCACCTACATATTCCGGTAGCTTCAATACACTTACCTCTTTCTTTGTTAAATCAGGAAGGTGATTAACAATTGCTCTAGATTTTGCTAATCCTCCAATCACCACAATATCTTTAGTAAGGGGCATATACGTGCACATATCGGCAACACGTTCCACTATGAATCTTGATACTGCACCTGCAACATCGGCGATATCCGCACCCTGACACATTAAATCAATGGCATCTGATTCAGCCGATAGGGAACATTGAATAGCGATTGATAGATTTTTGGTGGATTTAAGTGCCAATTCGGACATTTCCTCTTCGCTCAATCCTAAGGCATTGGCCATGTTGGTGTAAAAAATGCCAAGACCATCTGCGCATTTATCATTTTGAATCACGTCCAGGAGAGTACCATCCTGGTCATAGCTGACAGCTTTATGAATATTTCCGCCTATGTCGATAACCGTTCTGGAATTCTTATTAAGGAAAAATGCCCCCGTAGCATCCGCTACGTATTCGGGCACAGTTTTAGTTACATTCAAAGACGGAACCTTAATTATTTCCTTAAATATCCCGGTAGCTACGATTCTTCCCAATTCGTTCCCTGAAATTCCGGTATTCTTCAAAGCCGAATTTAGCGCCGCTTGAGCAGCATCCACTACATCAAATCCTGTAGGTACTGTGCAATACCCAAGGAGTTCCCGACCCCTCATGATTACAGCCTTCGTAGCAACATGTCCCGCATCAATTCCAGCCAGAATTTTTCCAATATTCATGGCGCCACCCCCGTTATGGTTTCTACAAAAGCTTCCAACTGAGTTCCAAATAGAGTCACTGGTACGGTTGTATCAAGTTCAAGCTCAGTCCAGGGAATGCCCAACTTATCCAGGATAGGCTTCAGTGCCACAATGTCCATCGATTGAGGGCTGCAAAATCTCTGGCAGAGGAATACTATTCCATCGGGCTTGAAATCCTGGATGAACTGTTGAATGAATCTGAACCTTTTTTTCTCCCCTGTACCGGGAACAGTGTCTTTCGAAGGACAAGGGATTCTGCTGATATATCCCTCGGCGATTGCTTCAAGCTTGTCCGATCTGTCCTCGGGCACTTCAAACCAGAAATACCTTGCTGCCGTGCATGAATCAATAAATATAAGGCTTGCCCGATAGTTGAGGTTTTCAACTAAATCGAAAATTCTCAGGTCGTCACAAGCACCTCCGGTTACCATCAACCTTACCCCTGAAGGCGCTTTACCTGGATTGTTTTCTAATCTCTGAATAAGTTGCTCCAGCATTTGATTGTATTCTTCCTTATCCATTAACTGAGAAGCAAGAGTCACAGTAGCTACTTCCGGTCCGGTTATAGGCGAGTTGTCGCGTCTCAAGAATTCCCAAAGTTGCTGAAGGAGTCTTCTGGTGTGATTGTAAACTTTAATCGCCCTCTCAATATCATCATCTGTTATAGTTTTTTTAGAAAACTTCTCAATAAATTGTCTGAACTCTTCGAAAGACTCCTTCATAAACCCACTGGCAGGCTTAGAATGGATGATATGTGGGAATGACATTAGATAGCTTTTGTGCTGGAATCCTGCAAACCTTACCCAGACATTAAAGGCTTCAGCCATATGTATGCAACTGCTGCTCGTTACAATCAAGTCCAGGTAATCATAATTGTGTTGCAGTCCCTGGTATGCGCAATCATGTGAAAAAGAGCAGTATGTTTCATGAATATAGCTCCTTGTCATTGCTTGCGAAACATGGGAACTTAAAACTCTCACCGGTATAATCCCGGCTGCATAGAGGATTTCTTCAGGAACATGGGTACACATATATCCTGCGAGCATTTTCCCTTTCCCCTGTAAGGATTTAGCGTATTCATGCGTATTTTCAGTTATGGAACGAAAACGTTCTATTATTGTTTCAGAGCCATTATTCATCATTTATCATACACCTCCTTTTTATGAGCTTCCATGAGATGCACAAACAACTCTGTTTTCCGTTGGGCCCCTGGTAAATCCATTTTTCGAACATCTACCTGGTCGCTATCGTATTCTATGGTTGGAATTTTACTTTTAAAAATGCGCTGCATTCCTACATAACCATTCCTGAAATCAGTTTCGCAACTACGGGAAGGCGCCAGCAAAAGCCCGTCTGCTTTATATTCTTTTATCATTGCCTGAGCCATTGATTCCAGTGCCCAGTAGGACCTTACCCCTTGCCAGGTTGGCCAGCCCAGGACTATTTTTGCAAGCTCGGTTATCGCTTTTCTTCTGGTAGACAAATCCAGTTCATCGACCCATGCAGGGTCTATGGGATCAAATGTCCAGCTTCCATTTACAATTCCCTTGAAATTACCCGCCGTGCCAAAGGTATAAACTGAGGCTACAATCTCGGCCCCGGCATCTCTAAGGATTCTTGCCATTTCCGGATGACCGTAAGTATGTGCCAGCCCAAAATAGACTATTCTGTATCGTTGATTCGGAGCCACACTTTGTCCGGTCTCAACCATGTATCTCACTTCCTTTAGCAATGCCTCATATAACCGCACGCATTCATCAGTTGTTCTGTCTACCATGGCCGGCGGGAACAGAGCTATAAGACGGCGCTCATCCAAAGGTGCGGGGCTGTGCCTGTTTAATGCACATATATTGCCCCATAAAACGAGGACCTTGATCTCGTTTCTCGTTGCCTTGATGAACAATTCATCGGAGAAATCCCTGCCGGTTATTCTCTCAAGCCATTGTATCCCCTGTTCCATCTGGTCGCACACATATTTTACAATTTTAGGGTCTTTCTCCGCATTTCCCCCGCCGATCATGTCTATCGCGTACATGGGTATGCCGCCTAAACGCCTTGAAACTTCCTGGTACCATTTTGCATGCAGATTGCACAAATGTGTAGTCCAGATCAAATTTGGTTTGGGATATCCTTGTTTAATGGTTCCATCTGTAATCCCTATTCTATCGCGTACCACTTCCCCTACAAAGAGTTTCAGGTAACTGCATGAGTGAAAGCCTATCCCTGCGACTTCAGAAGCTGAAATATCCTCACGGGCCTCTTCGGGGAATGTCCCGGCCGTTGACGCGGCGTGCGGCTCGCCGCCTATCATCAATATATCATCGCCCAGTCCCTTCAGGGGAGCCAGCGGACTCCAGGTAGAGCCCATGCAGCGAAGGCCTTCAGAATCATTTACATAATTCCTGTAGCAGGCACTCTGGTAATTCTTGAAATCTTTCCAAGTTGTTATGTCATATGCCATTAAAACCTCCTATAATGAATATCATTCAATAATATAACTCTACCAATAGCATTTTATACCAGGCAATTTTTTCTGCCCGGTGTGCAGTCTCCCATTGTAAACAAATCTCCTTGTTGTTTGAATAATCTGGTAAAATCTGTGGCCCGGCTTCGGGACATGAACTGTTCTGTCTGATCAGAGTAATTTTTCGGTTTTTTATGATTTACATTGAACATTTTTCACTCATAGCCCCTCTATTAAATCAACCAGCCATTACTTGGTTAAATTACTTAGACCACAATCGTGAATATGCTTCATAATCAACCTTATCTTATTGCCTTATGGTTGTCAAGACTTTTTTTATATTAATTTAGCAATTGTTATTAATAACCATATCATATTAATATAACTTGGTTATTATTGCTTTTGTCCTTTATGATTTATCAGAGCTCTCTATGGTGAATATTATTCACTATCTGCCACTATAATAGCTAAAGCTGGTTTTCTCTTCCAGGAAAATTGGTCGGTTCTATTTTTAAAATAAGTTTTTTCGAAGGCATGACATGCACCCGCCATAAGGATACCCGTGCCGGGTAAGCATATAAGGAGACGCTCTGAATCTGTGGGCCAATCCCATTCGGAATTATTACCAATCTTGACTATGCCACAGCATCTGCAACTCCAATTTCAAAAGAATAAACGAGGCTATGATTATTCGGTAATGACCAGATTTCTTAGGAATATTGTACTGTGTAACTTCCCTGTATTTATTTTATTGCTGCATACATATTCAATTTATACCTCAAAAGAAACAACAAAACCGGCATATATCCTTTAAATATATTGCTTCAGCCAAAAAGCAAATCGTATTATGACTTTATCGTTGCAGCTAATTACCATTAAAGGAGTTCTTATGTTTATCTGGCCCGATTGTATTAAAATGTCACTTGGAGTCGGCTGGCTTGCTATAAAAGAAAAGTACCGGATCAAATATTTCATGGAAGAAAACCGATTGCGGTACTATTCTTGTGAAAGTCTCGCCACGTGTGAGATCTCTTGTTGAAAAAGCAAACTTGTTTATTGCTAAAGGAGGTGTAAACTATGAATGCCTCAACGAAGAATCCTGCAGTATAATTGAAAATAATTGGACATCACAAAATGAAAGGGCAGATCAAATTTGACCTGCTTTGTTTTGAAATATGATTTAATTTAACTTATAAAGCTCCAGCTGATACCTGTAATCCCGATCAGACCAAAGGATTTAAACAGCAGGGCTGTCGATTCGTGCTTTCAATACTTTGCTCAAGCCCAAAACACCCGCCATGCCGAGGATGGTAAACCATATAGAGGATTCTCCTTCCGGTACAGGCATATTTGCACCTACCCAAGCGCTTTCCGTACCGCCGGACACGTTCTGCACATGCATCGCGGCATACCAGCCCGCTTTTCCTTCGCTGAGATAGTTGAAATCGCTTGCCCTGATGGGACTGCCAGAGTAGGTGATCAGGTAAGTCTGGGACTGTCCGCTTGTGAATGCCTTGGTCGATGAGGCATAGGTAAACTTAATGTCGTATAATCCATCCCCATCCGCTTTATAAGCATCTGCCGCTGTCATCACTGTGGCTGCCTCGGAAAAGCCGGTGTTCGCCGTCAACGCAAACAAAGGGTTGCTTAGACTTAAGACAAGGCCGGGGTTGATATTAAAGTAAAATGCCTTCCCTGGATCAAGGTTTTCACCTGTCCCCAGACTGCTGGCAAGCACCAACTGAACTCCCCCGGTAACATCGGAGAACACGGCCGTCATGAAACCTGTAGGCGCAGTGCCGCTGAAAGTGTTCCCCGGGTCAAAGTTAAAAGTAGAATCGGCTCGAGCTGTCCCAACGCACAAAAGCAGCAGTAATACCACACCATAAACCAATAACTTTTTCACGTAATTCCCTCAGGCACTTTTTGTCCCATCCCTGTGCTCGGTTTCTTTGACGATTAATCCTATGTTACAAGGGCATCCCTTGTCAATCACTTTTAGCATTACATTCCTGCTTAAGCCAAATGGCTATGGTATTTGTCTAAACACCACGCGATAGCAAATATATTTGGATCAGGCTTCTTGAGCACAACTCGTACTCCCCGTAATATTCTGGCGATACCGTCTAATGCTTTGCATGTGTTAAAAATAATCATCCCGGTAAATACTTAACAGACGTATTCCCACAAATAATCTTTTAATTTTACCCCCGGGAAACCGGGAAGCCCATATGCTATTCAGCTGGTTTTAACGATTATCCGTTATGATTTCTTTTTGTTTTCCGTTCATACGGGCAACTCCGTATATCAAAAGCATGATGAAAGCCATACCGCCAATCATAACAGAATTACTGCGATATTATCATATCTGACAAGTCAATTTTGTTGCCAATTACCATGCACGGCTCAGTCTTATACGGTAGTGTTTCTGATCAACTTCCGGCTGAATATTCCATCCTTTATATGGCCTGGTAAAAATATAGCTGCCTGCGATTCCGATGGCCGCACCGGCTAATACATCATGTACATAGTGCTCTTTTGATTCAACCCGGCTTACAGCTACAAATGTTGCGGCAGCGTAGGCCGGTATACCGTATTTCCAGCCATAACGTTTGCGCATAAACTCAGCAGATGCGAAAGAAACAGAAGTATGCGTCGAGGGAAAAGAGTAACTGTCGCCATTCGGATTTGTCTCGTTTACGGTATATTTCAGACCATAAGTAATTCCAAGAGTAAGTGCCGCAGACGTTACCAGTTGCAAAGCACCGTCAGCATCCTTAAAACCGGCTGTTAATCCAGCTGCAGCGGCAGGTAGAACAAGGGTCAGGACCTGACCGGCTGCCTCGATACTGTTGCCTGCCTGAACGCTCATACCGGTTATCAGGCATAACGTTATTATGCAGAGCAGAATTTTCATTCCGGGAATGTAACATCTCAAAATCTTCCCCCACATTAAGTTATTATTAAAGGGACATCCTAACATAAGATATCATAATAATAAAAGATGAAAAGATGAGTTACGCATAGGTATTTGCTTTTTTACTTTTCAGCACAAAACAAGCATGTTACAATTATAAACAAGGAGGGCACATTTATGATTCATGTGATTGCTTCAGTACGTGTGAAGACGGGCAGGATTAACGAGTATCTTGAAATATTCAAATCTAATATACCAAAAGTCATAGAAGAGAAGGGATGCATCCAATATCTGCCTGCAATAGATATAGACTCCGGCCTGCCTCCGCAGGCGTTTGATGAACATGTTGTCACAATTATTGAGAAATGGGATAATCTCGATGCACTTCGGGACCATCTTGCCTCTCCTCATATGCTGGCCTATAAGGAAAAGGTAAAAGACATGGTTGAAAATACAATCATTAAGGTGCTCCAGGAAGCATAGCAACCATCGCCGGAAAAAAAGGAGAATACAATAAATGACTGATTTAAAGATAAAAGAGATTAAAACACTGCATTATAACAGGCCTGTTATTGAAAAAGGATATGCCAACCAGACTCTTCACATAAATCTCTCTGATTCGGAAATCTCTGCCAAGCCCGTCAGCGATAAAATGAAAGATATTTTTGTCGGAGGAAAAGGGTTTGATCTCTGGCTCCTGTGGAATGCAGTTAAAGGCACAACTAAATGGAACGATCCGGAGAATGCAATTTGCATTGCCTGCGGGCCATTGGGCGGGACACCCATATATCCCGGTTCGGGTAAAAGTATCGTCACATCCATTTCCGCTACAACAGGCTCTGTCATGGATTCCAATGTGGGCGGTTATTTCGGCCCTTACCTGAAATTTTCAGGATTTGACGCCCTTGAAATACATGGCAAGACCGATATGCCTACCGTCGTTTTAATCGACGGCATTAACCAACAGATTCAAATTCTTGAGGTAGAAGGGCTGCCTGAGGAGGCTTATGAAATATCGGAAATTCTAACGAGCCACTTCGGGCAGGATAAACCTAGAAACATCTCCGTAGTATCTACAGGACAGGGCGCCAGACACAGCCTTATCGGCTGCCTTAACTTCTCCTGGTATGATGTAAAAAGGTCAAGAACCAGACTTAAACAGGCGGGGCGCGGAGGGCTGGGAACAGTTTTCGCAGATAAAGGCTTGAAGGCTGTAGTGGCCCGATGGGATACGGTAACGGTGGCCATGAACAATCCGGCCGATGAAGCATCATTGAGAGAGGTTGCAAAACTACACTCACAGGAGATTGTTGACCAGGATCCCAAGCAGAACCAGATGTCAAGCGTAGGCACTGCCCATCTTGTGACCATCATGAATGACTATGATCTTCTGCCCACCAATAACTTCCGCTACGGCCAACATCCTAAGGCCCCTGATATGGGTATGGAAGTTTACAGGGCTCTCTTCGATAAGGGCTATGACGGATGCTGGGTTGGCTGCACCCTGGCCTGTGCCCATGGAATAAAAGATTTTATACCTTCCACCGGTCCCTATAAGGGGAAAAAGGTTTTTGTAGACGGGCCGGAGTATGAAACGATTGCAGGGTGCGGTTCAAACCTGGGGGTTTTTGATCCGCTTCACGTTGTGGAAATGAATTTTTATTGCGACACTTACGGCCTTGATTCCATCTCTGTCGGCACCGGTATTGCCTTCGCCATGGAGTGCTTTGAAACGGGCTTCATCAATAAAACGCATACAGGCGGTATGGACCTTTCTTTCGGCAACGGTCGGGCAGCCCTTGAACTGGTCCACCAGATGGCAAGAGGTGATGGCTTCGGCGCAATTGTGGGACAGGGAGTGCGGAGAATGAAGCATATATTTTCTACAGAATATGGCGCGAACCTATCAGTTATGGAAGATATCGGCATGGAAGCCAAGGGTCTTGAGTTCTCGGAATATATGCCCAAGGAATCCCTGGCGCAGCAGGGCGGCTACGGCTTAGCCCTTAAAGGACCACAGCACGACGAGGCGTGGCTGATCTTTCTGGACATGGTTCACAATTTTATGCCTACATTCGAACAAAAAGCAGAGGCCCTTCATTGGTTTCCCATGTTCCGCACCTGGTTCGGGCTCTGCGGCTTATGCAAACTTCCCTGGAATGACGTTGTGCCTCCGGATAACAAACAGACAAAAGAACCTGCAAAGGTAATACAGCATGTGGGATGGTACACAAGATACTTCAACGCTGTTACAGGGCGGAAGCTGGACCCTGATGATCTGATCACAATGAGCGAGAGGGTTTACAATTTCCAGAAGATTTTCAACCTGAAGATGGGATTCGGACGGCGCGAGCACGACAAAATCCCCTATCGCGCCATGGGACCCGTGACATCAGAAGAGTATGAATCGAGATCCGAGCGTTATGACGGACAATTAAAGGACATACATCAAATTGACATCGACGGGAAACAGACGGCAGAAAAGTTAAAAATACTGCGTGAACTGCGTGAACAAAGATATGAGGAACTTAAAGATGCAGTTTACAAACGGAGGGGATGGACAAAAGACGGTATTCCCACTATTGAGACAGCAAGAAGACTCGGGATTGACTTCCCGGAAGTCATAGACGTGTTAAGGACTAACGGGGTGGTTTAGATGGTAAGGATATCCGACAGAGAGTTCCCCTGGCGCGAAGGTATGACCATTGCCGATCTCCTTAAGGAACTGGGTGATCCCTACCCCTACACAGTGGCACGCATTAATAACAAGACCGTCCCCGGCCACGACTTTTCAAGGGCCAGGGTACCCGACAACTCGGAGGTTTTCCTGATTCCCCTTATTGCAGGCGGATAAATTTTTTTCTTGACGATTGTGTTGTAAGGCACTATGCTACTAAAATAGCTTTTTATTATATCTTAATAAAATATGCGGGGGTGTTTATGAAGAAGCATAAATTGGCCGTTCGTTTTTTTGTTTTTCTTTTAGCTCTGCAGATATTATTACCATTCCCGCTTTTTGCCGATACAATCGGAAAATTTAATGAAATAAGAGGGGATGTTTCGCTGGTAAGGGCGAAGGCAACCATTAAGCCGAAGGTCGGGGACGCTGTCTAGACGAAGGATGTCATAACAACAGGCGATAAGGCACGGGCAAAACTATTGTTAACTGATGATTCATTGCTAAGCGTGGGTCAGAATTCGAACCTTGAAATGACGGAATACCTGCTTGACAAAGACAAAAGGAGTGGCGTTGTCTTTCTTAAAGTCGGCACATTGCACACAAACGTTGAAAAATTTCTCAATCCGAATTCAAAATTTGAGGTGCATACCCCAACAGCAGTCGCAGGGGCAAGGGGAACGGCATGGCTAACACTTGTGGAACTAGCGGTCCAGAGCGCTGCGAAGAGCTCTTTCTATGCATTAAATCAATCCATTTTTGTTTTAAGCCCTGCATTTCCGACACAGATTGCTACCGTGGCTGCAGGTAATTTTAGCGTCGTTGCTGCCGGTGCTCTACCTACTGCTGCCGCAGCGTTTAGTCCGGCTGTAATTCAGGGTGTTATGGGTCAGCTTGGCGTTTCAATGCCTGCCGGTGCAGGCGGTGCAGGCGCAGGTGCTGCCGGTGCTGGCAGTGGTACTGGGGTTGCAGGAGGCATTGGTGCCGGTACAGTAGCGGCCGTGGCTGGCGGTGCAGCAGCAATCGGAGCTGGCATAGCTGCAGCAACTTCAAGCAGTAGTAGTAGTACAACACCTACCACACACCATCATTAGAAATCATTGTGAATAAAATTAAAAATGCCTGCCTATTTTGCGGCAGGCATTTTTAATTTATGTTTCCAATTCATCGTTTATCCGTGTTATACATTTAAAACTTTAAGGATTTAAAAATGCATGAATGGGCACTGGCAGAATCGGTCATCTGTACTATTTCAGATGAAATAAATAAAAATAACCTCAGCCGAATATCGCGTGTTACGCTTAAAATAGGCGAACTGCAGCAGATAGATATTGAAATATTCAGATTTGCCATTGATACGGTACTTGAATCATATGAACTCGCTGTAGATAAAGCAAGCATTGTGCTTGAAACAGAACCATGCACTCTGAAATGCAATACATGCGAAAGTGAATGGAGCTTTAAAGAACATATGAGGAAGATGCAGGAAGATGATGCGGAAGCTATTCACTTCATCCCGGAAATTGCACATACCTATATCAGATGTCCTTCCTGCGGAAGCCCTGATTTCAATATCAGAAAAGGCCGGGGCGTATGGATTGAGAGCATTGAAGGAGAGGTATGATAGACCCCCGACTGCACATTATCAGTAAAAGGCTGGGTGGTATAAAAAGGATAATTGCCGTTTCAGGCAGCAAAGGAGGGATCGGCAAAAGTACCGTGGCTTCCGCACTTGCATTATGCATGGCAAAGAACGGCTGCAGAACAGGTCTGTTAGACCTTGATCTGAGCGGTCCCTCTACACACGTTATACTCGGAGCAGAAGGTCTATATCCGAAAGAAGACAAAGGACTTGTCCCGCCGGAAATTCACGGGATTAAGTATATGTCCATTATATATTTTTCAGGCAATAATCCGTCACCCCTGAGAGGGCAGGATATATCAAATATTATTATTGAATTACTGACAATTACAATCTGGGGTCAACTGGATGTGCTGATCCTTGATATGCCTCCGGGCATCAGTGATTCGATACTTGATATAATCCGGCTGATCAAAAGAATGGAGTTTCTTGTCGTTACAACACCCTCAAAGATTGCAATCGATGTCATGAAAAAAGAACTGAGAATACTCGTGGAACTCAATATACCAGTCATCGGCATTCTTGAAAATATGAGGACAAAGGAGTTTTCTGCGCTCCCGGATAAAATAAGTGATCTTAGCATTCCTCTATTGGGTTCAATAAATCTTGATGAGAGTATTGAAGATGCAATGGGCAATGCGGATAAGTTAATAAAAACTGTTTTCTTTGGACAATTAGAGAAACTGTTTATTGAACAGATTAAAGACAGCAGGTATGCATAGGCTTAGGATGTTTATGCCCGTTGCAGCGGATGCCTGTTTTGCTTACTTATGGGTGTTCTATTTCGTGTTAAAAACAAAAAACCCTGCTGTTACGGCAGGGTTTTTTGTTTTTAACACATATATTATTTAGAATTTATCTCTCGGGGTATATTTTGTATGCAGCAAATGATGTGATTTTTCACCAAGCGGCGCCCCTAAGAATTCCTCATATATTTTTTTAACTGAAGGGCTTTCATGGGATTTACGAAGTGTCATAGAGCAGTCCTCCATATACAAAGCCTGTGCCCTGCGAGTTCTTTTGTCGTTACTTACCGGCAAGGGTTGGCCGCCGCCTGCTACGCAGCCGCCGGGACATGCCATAACTTCAATAAAGTGATACTGGACATTGCCTTCTTTCACTTTTTCAAGAATTTTTCTTGCGTTGCTTAAGCCGTGAGCTACAGCAACACGTACATCACCAATCCCTTCAACGGGAATCACTGCCTCTTTGACTCCCTCAAGTCCTCTTACCATGGTAAAGTTAACATCATCAAGGACTTTTCCTGTTGCTACTTCATAAGCCGTACGCAGGGCAGCTTCCATAACCCCGCCGGTTGCCCCGAATATGGTTCCCGCGCCTGTGTATTCACCCAATGGATCGTCATAGGTTCCATCTTCCAGATTATCAAAATCAATGCCTGCCTGTTTAATCATCTTTGCAAGCTCTCTGGTAGTGATTACATAATCAACATCCTGATACCCGCTGGATCTCATTTCCGGACGCTGGCATTCAAATTTCTTCGCAGTGCAGGGCATAGCAGAAACAACTATCATATCTTTCGGATCAATACCTGCTTTCTCAGCATAGTAAGTCTTAATCAAGGCACCCATCATCTGCTGCGGGGACTTGCATGTTGAAAGATTCGGGAGAAGTTCAGGATAGAAATGTTCAATAAATTTTATCCATCCCGGACTGCAACTCGTAATAACAGGCAACACACCGCCCTCATTCACTCTTTTCAATACTTCCGTACCTTCTTCCAGGATTGTTAAGTCGGCGGTAAAGTTTGTGTCGAAAATCCGTGCAAAACCAAGTTTTCTCACTGCTGCAAGCATCTTGCCGGTAACAAGTGTTCCCGGGGCATAACCGAATTCTTCGCCAAGAGCGGCCCTTACAGCGGGCGCGTCCTGGATTACAACGAATTTTGCCGGATCATTTAATGCCGCCCATACTTCATCTATATATTCATGCTCAGTAATGGCTCCGACAGGACACACGAGGGCACATTGCCCACAGTTTGTACAGGCTACATCAGCAATATCTCTGTCGTATGATGGACCCACCACTGCATCAAAACCCCTTCCCTGGGTCCAGAGCGCCGTTACTCCTTGTATCTCATGGCATACAGTAATACATCTCCGGCATAGTATGCATTTACTCTGGTCGCGAGTAATAGACGGGGAAGAAGTATCAATGCGACCGTTGCTTTTTTCGCCAATAAATCGTATATCTCTGATACCCAGATCTGAGGAAAGACTCTGCAGTTCACAATTCAGGTTTCTTTTACAGGTCAAACATTCGAAGGGGTGGTTTGAGAGCAGCATTTCAACAGTGAATTTGCGTGCCTTCCTTACACGCTCCGTATTTGTCAAAACCGACATGCCTGACACAGCAGGGGCTACACAAGAGGCCTGCAACACCTTGTTACCTTCTACCTCCACGAGACAAACCCTGCAGGCCCCAATAGCCTGCTGAACCTCTGGGAGATAACAAAGTGTAGGGATATGCACATTTGCCTGTTTCGCTGCCTCAAGTATGGTCGAACCTTCTTCAACCTCTACATTACGGCCGTCTATCTTTAAACTTATCATAGCAATTCACACTCCTTGTCGCGTATTCAGAAACTACTCCTCTTCCCGTAAATAGCAGTGCAGACAGCGTTTCGCCTCCTCCACTGCAGCGCTCTGCTCATAACCGAGAACTACTTCCTCAAAGTTTCTGATCCGTGCCGATGGGGCCATGTGTGACATTTTAATCCTCGCCATCTCCTTCTGATACTCAGCCTCATTATATCCAACAACCAGCTTAACAAGCTCATCCCGGTATACATTAAGCGGTTCTCCGTCTCCTCCTAGATACTTATCAATGGCCATGGCTGCTTTCTTGCCGTCGCCCACCGCTTCCACAGCAGTGGCAGGGCCCCTGACGTTGTCGCCTGCGGCGAAGATCCCCTCTTTTACCGTTGCAAGTGTTTTCATGTTCACTTCAATAGTACCGTTTTTAGTCACTGTAACACCATCGCCGTTTAGATAAGAGAGGTCCGCCACCTGACCGATAGCCGCAATCACAAGATTGGCATCAATAGAGAATTCCGCCCCGACGACCGGTATAGGTTTTCTCCTGCCGCCTTTATCAAACTCGCCCAGCGACATGCGGGCGCACTCAACTCCGGTAGCATTATTACCACCGGTTATAATCTTTACTGGTGCAACAAGGGTCTGGATCTTTATTCCTTCCTGCTCTGCATCCTCAATTTCTTCTTTATAGGCAGGCATATCTTCCCTCGCCCGTCTGTATAGAATCGTGACTTCATCAGCACCTAATCTCAGCGCTGATCTCGCTGCATCGATAGCCACATTTCCGCCTCCGATCACAACTACCTTACCGGACACTTTCTTTGTCTTGTTTAAATTTACATCTCGCAGAAAAGTGACGCCATCAGCAACACCATTTGCATCCTCGCCCGGGATATTCAATTTTTGGCCTTTATGTGCCCCGGTAGCCATGAGAATCGCGCTGTAACCGTCTGCAAATAATTTCTCTGTTGTAATATCTTTTCCAAGTGCACAGTTGTATTTTATTTCAACACCGAGATCGGTTATTGCCTTAATTTCTTTATTAAGTACATCTCTCGGAAGACGATAGTCAGGTATACCCACTGCAAGCATTCCGCCTGCTACAGGCAATGCCTCGAAGACTGTTACATTATAACCCTTTAATGCAAGAAAATATGCACCGGCCAAGCCACCGGGTCCGGCGCCTATGACAGCGACCTTTTTGTCTTTTAATGCTTCAGGCTTTGGTGTATAGCACCCTCCTGAACTCATATCCACATCCGCAGCAAAGCGCTTCAGCGAACATATAGCTACTGCTTCGTCAATCTGCCCGCGTCGGCATTTATTTTCACATGGATGCACGCATACACGGCCAAGTGTAGCGGGCAACGGGTTGGCTTCTTTGATAAGAGCAATCGCTTCTTCAAATTTTCCTTCACTGATAAGCGTTACATAACCCCATGCGTTCTGATCAGTCGGGCAGGCATTCTGACAAGGGGCATCAAAAAGCGCGCTGCAAACACCAGCCTGACAATGTTTGTCCTCAATATGCTCCATATACTCATGTTTAAAATATCTTAACGTAGAAAGAATCGGGTTTGGAGCCGTCTGACCAAGCCCACAGAGAGCGGCATCCTTGATGCGTTCCGATAATTCTATCAAATTATCGATATCTTCCGCTTTGCCTTCTCCCCGTGTAATCCTTTTTAATATCTCCAGCATTCTTTTTGTACCGATACGGCATGGCGGGCATTTGCCGCAGGACTCGTGCTGTATGAAATCCATAAAAAAACGCGCGAAGTCAACCATGCAGGTGTCTTCATCGGCCACAATAAGGCCGCCGGATCCCACGATGGCGCCAAGTTCAATAATCGATTCGTAGTCAACGGGAACGTTCAGATACTCAATGGGTATACAACCACCGGAGGGGCCTCCGAGCTGTGCTGCCTTGTATTTCTTTCCATCTTTAATACCGCCTCCGATATTAAAGACAATGTCTCCAAGGGGTGTTCCCATAGGCACTTCAACAAGACCCGTATTATTCACAGCCCCTGCCAGCGCAAAAACCTTTGTTCCCCTGCTTTTTTCTGTTCCGTATTGCGCATACCATTCGGCGCCATTTACAATAATTGCCGGTATATTTGCATATGTTTCAACATTGTTAAGAACAGTAGGCACATCAAAAAGTCCTTTTATAGCCGGAAAAGGCGGTCTGGGCCTCGGCTCGCCTCGCTTGCCTTCAATGGACCTCATAAGCGCTGTTTCCTCGCCGCAAACAAAAGCTCCTGCACCAATTCTTATGTCCAGATCGAAATTAAAGCCGGTGCCAAGTATATCCTTGCCAAGGAATTTATATTCCCGTGCCTGTCCTATTGCCCAGGTAAGCCTCTCTATAGCGAGCGGATATTCGGCACGGACATATACATAACCCTGCTGAGCGCCTATTGTATAAGCGGCAATCGCCATAGCTTCTATAACACTGTGGGGGTCGCCTTCCAGAACACTTCTATCCATGAATGCGCCGGGGTCACCTTCATCGGCATTGCAAACAACATATTTGACATCACCGGGCGCCTGCTGAGCAAATTTCCACTTCAGGTATGTTGGGAAACCTCCGCCGCCGCGCCCGCGAAGTCCCGATCTGTTCAATTCATCTATGACCTGATCCCTGGTCATTTCCGTAAGAACCTTTGCAAGACCAAAGTAACCGTCCCTTCCTATATACTCCTCAATATTAAGCGGATTTATCACACCGCAGTTGCGAAGTACAATCTTTACCTGATTCTTGAAGAAATCTATCTCTTTAAAGGACTGAATCCTCTTTTCACTTACAGTTTCCTTATAGAGCAGCCTCTCTACGATTCTTCCCTTCAGAAGATGTTCATCGACAATCTCTTCAGCGTCTTCCTTCTTCAGTTTCTGGTAGAGAACCCCTTCAGGATAGATGAGAGCCAGAGGCCCTATGTCGCATGATCCTATACAGCCTGTTTCTATTACCTTTACTTCATCCTGTAATCCTTTATCCTGAACTGCATTAACGATTGCATCTCTTATTTCACGGCAGCCAGAAGAGACACATGCAGCACCGGCACAAACTAAAACGTGAGCACGCAATACATCCATAATTATCCCTCCTCTCTACTCGTACTTTTCAACGGTTTCCATTACATTGGTCGTTTTTACACGTCCGTAAACATCTTCATCGACCAGCATGGCCGGTGCCAGACCGCACGCTCCGATGCAACGAACAACGCCCAGAGAGAATCTCCGGTCTTCCGTTGTCCCGCCAGTTTTAATACCAAGCTCTTTTTCTGCTTTTTCTAAAACTTTCTGGGATCCTCTAACATAGCAGGCCGTTCCAAGACACACTTTTACACTATGTTTTCCTTGAGGTACGGTAGAGAAAAAGTTATAAAATGTAATTACCCCGCAAACCTCATTTATTGACACATCAAGCCCTTCGGCAACCTTTTTCTGAACCTTTTCAGGCAAGTAACCGAAAAGGTTTTGAGCCTTGTGGAGCACCACAATCAGATCTTCCGGCTTACCTTTATGATCGTTTATAATCTCATCCAATTTTGAATATAGATCCTCCTCCTGCATATCGGAACATTGACATTGTTTTTCTTCCACAGCCATTTTCTTACACCTCCATTTATCTCTTCTTGAAGTCTATTATTATCCGAGAAGGACCTTCCCGTCCACGGTACTCCGTCTATGATAGTGTGTATGTAGCAGCTTGTGGGCTTTTTCCCCATTGGGTTTACCCAGGAACTTCTCGTATACTGTCGTCACCTCGGGATTCTCGTGAGATCGCCGGTGAGGCAGTGATTTATCTTCCGCATAAAGTGCTTCGCCTCTGCGCGCTCTTTTTGCCATATTGCTGCCCCATGATTGGCCTCCGCCGCCGACACAACCGCCAGGGCATGCCATAACTTCTATAAACTGGTATTCACTTTTCCCCTCATTTTTAATCTGGTCTCTAACCCTTTCGAGAAGTTTTCTTGCCTTGCCTGCGCTGTGGGCAACTGCAACCTTCAATTTCGTACCATCGATATCAATCTCAGCCTCTTTGATACCTTTCAAACCCCTCACAGAGGTGATATCAAGGTCTTCCAGTTCACGGCCTGTGGCAAGAAAGTAGCCCGAACGAAGCGCTGCTTCCATTACACCTCCAGTCGTACCAAAAATCGTACCCGCACCCGTGTAGTCACCCATTATCGGATCCGGGTGTTCATCAGGCATTTCTTTAAGATCTATACCCGCTTCTCTCAACATGCGGCCCATTTCTCTTGTAGTAAGAACATAATCAACATCCTGATAACCGCTGGCACGCATTTCCGGCCTTAAGCACTCAAATTTCTTGGCTGTGCAGGGCATAATCGACACCGACACAATCTTTTCCGGTGCAACACCCTTTTCTTCAGCATAATATGTCTTTGCGAGTGCCCCGAACATCTGTTGGGGTGATTTTGCAGTGGACATATGGGGAATCATATCATGGAAAAACTCTTCCATAAATTTAATCCAGCCGGGACTGCATGAGGTGATAAGAGGCAGGTTTTGTCCTGATTTGAGTCTGGCTACAAGCTCTGTTCCCTCTTCTATAATAGTTAAATCAGCGGCAAAGTTGGTATCAAGTACCGCGTCAAATTTTAATCTGCGCAGAGCAGCATGCATTTTGCCTGTGACAAGCGAACCTGCGGGCATACCGAACTCTTCACCAATCATTGCCCTGACAGCAGGAGCTTCCTGAACGACAACGAATTTATCGGGGTCGTTCAGCGCTTCCCAGACTTTATCGACCTGGCTATTTTCATATAGAGCACCTACGGGGCAATGGACAACACATTGACCGCAGTTGATGCAAACGCTATTCCCGAGCCCCGCGTCAAAGGCCGTTGAAATAACTGTATCAAAACCTCTGTTGTTTATCGCAAGGGCGTTCACTGTCTGAATATTTGAACATACCTGCACACATCTTCCGCAGAGAACACATTTATTAGGATCCCTTACAATAGAAACACTTGAGCTATCAATAGGAAGTTTTTCTTCAAACTTGGGATATTCTATTGTATTAATCCCTAAAAGAGCCGCCAGTGACTGCAGTTCGCAACTCTGACTCTTTATACAGGTAAGACAGTCCGTATCATGGTTTGTAAGTATAAGTTCTACGAGTCTTTTTCTTGTGGCCATAAGCTTCAATGTGTTGGTACGAACTTTCATACCCTCCGCTAATGGCGTCATACAGGAACGTTTAAGTCCTGGTATACCATCAATCTCAACAACACAGATGCCACACTGCCCCTCAGGAACGAGATCGGGATGATTACACAATGTGGGGATCTTAAAACCTGCTTTAAGTGCTGCCAAAAGAATGCTCGTACCTTCCGGTACTTCCACATCAACATTATTTATTTTTGCTTTGATCATCAATTGTCTCCTTGCTGCACAATGGTTTTACGGACTCAACGTTATTGAGCCCTTGCCATTATTTCATCTTTAAAATATTTCAAGGAACTGGAAATTGGTAGATATAAAGATTGTCCTAATGGACAAAAAGAGGTATCTCTCATAACATCCGACATTTTGAGCATAACATCAACGTCTTCCCTGGTTCCTTTTGATGACGCTATACGGTCTATAATCTTCGCAAGCTGTGCAGTCCCTAGCCTGCATGGAATGCAGTGCCCACACGATTCGTGCTTAAAAAAGTGAAGTACGCTCTGTAACATACCGACAATATCGGTTGTTTCGTCCATAACAAGGATTGCGCCTGAACCGAGAACGGCTGAATATTCTTTCAAATTAATAAAATCCATGGGAACATCCAGCATTTCCGGACCTATAAAAGCACCTGCCGCACCGCCTACAAGAGCACCTTTGAACTTCTTTCCGTCCTTTATACCGCCGGCATATTCAAAGATAATATCACGCAGCGTTGTTCCCATCTCAGCCTCAATAAGTCCCGGCGTGGAAACATGACCGATAATTGTGTAAACCTTTGTCCCTGGAGACTTTTCAGTGCCATATCCTCTAAACCATGCGGCACCGTTAAGGATAATCTCCGATACATTGGCCAGGGTTTCTACATTGTTAACAACCGTTGGTTTACGGCGAAATCCTTCTACTACAGGATATGGCGGTTTGTATCGTGGATGACCTCTCTTGCCCTCCATGGATTCGATAAGAGCGGTCTCTTCTCCACATACATAGGCTCCGCCGCCTTTCATGATATTGATATCAAAACTGAACCCGCTTTCAAGTATGTTGTCTCCAAGCAATCCGTATGCCCTTGCCTGTGCTATGGCTTTTTCCAGCCTCTCAATCGACAGGGAATACTCACCTCTAATATAAACAAAACCTTCGTTAGCGCCGACAGCGTAGCCGCCTATTATCATTCCTTCAATAAGTTTATGCGGATCACCTTCCAGTATAAGTCTGTCTTTAAAGGTACCCGGTTCTCCTTCGTCAGCATTGCAGATAAAATATTTCGGAGTACCCGGTGCCTGTCGTGCAAAATCCCATTTCATCCCTGTAAGAAAACCGGCACCTCCCCGGCCTATAAGACCGGAATGCTTCATTTCTTCAATAACGGCCTCAGGCTTCATCGTAAAAACCTTTGCGATGGCCTCGTATCCTCCTGAGGCAATATATTCATCAATGCTTTCAGGGTTGATAACGCCACTGTTTTTGAGGACTATGCGCGGCTGCTCCTTGAGAAGCCCTGATTTTCCTTTCTTGATAATATGCTGCTTCGGTATCTCAGAAAGAATAAGCCTCTTCAGCGGCCTGCCTTTTAAAAGGTGCTCCTCAACAAGTTCGGGTACATCATGAACGGTCACATTAGCATAATAAACCCCTTCGGGGTATACCACTATAATAACTCCCTGACCTGTAGCTCCGACACTTCCCGTCTCCAGGACAGAGATTTCTTCGGAAAGACCCTGCTTTTCTATCTCTTCTATAAGAGCTTTTTCAACAGCACGGGCTCCGGACATGATAGTGCCTGCATCAATACTGATTAACACATGATTTCTTACGAGGTTCATAGTTCTTCTCTCCTCTTTTTCAGGATGTCGTCAACTCTCTCCGGTGTGAGATTGCCGTACATATCTTCGTTAAGCATCATGGCCGGGGCTACTCCGCATACCCCGAGACAGCTTGTCAGCTCCAAAGTAAACATTCCGTCTTTCGTTGTTCCCCCGACATCTACATTAAGTGTTCCTTTAAGATAGTCAAGAAGTGATTTTGAGCCCATCAAATGACAGGGGGGTGATTCGCAGAGACGTATAATATTGCGACCCCTTGGTTTCAAACTGAACATGGTATAAAAACCTGCTACGCTATGGACATAACTGTATGGGACATTCAGGTAATCAGCACAGGCTTGAACATCCTCAGGTGCAACATATCTCTGAGGATTATTATCCTGGAGATCATGAAGAATATACAATAAATTCTCCAGAGTAGGTTTAAATTTTTTCAGTATTGTGTCTCTGTACAAGGTTGGCCTCCTTATTATCGATTAAATAACTTCGACCGCAAATTCCGACACCGGATTACCATTAACAACGTGTTCGACAACTACCCGTTTTGCTTTCTCCGCATTCATGTTTCCATAGACAACTACGGGTTTCCCTTCTTCAAATACCTCAACCATGGGTTCCTGTGAAGACAGGCCGCGCTCTCCTGTCTGAGTAACGGCAACATCATGGATGTTTCTTCTGCCAACTTCTTCGATAAAAGCTTTCAATACTTCTCTCGCGCCGGTTGCAATACCGCTTGTTCCCATACCGACAACTATTCTTATTCTTGACTCTTTCTGCCTTAATTCCACATCCTTTTGCGCTTTTTCTCTTATCTTTTTAAGTTCTTCGAGATTCATGCGTTGCCCTCCTTGTGAAGTTAAGTACAATCTATATTAATTTACAAGTTCTCGTCAAGATAATTAATTAAAAAATTTATTACTTCAGGACTTGTTAAAGGTGTATCTCCAAGAATGTTTTTAATGACAGACGTTTCTAAAACAAATTCTTTCTCATCTGCCTTATGTCTAAAAGTAAAATCTATTTCGGAGTTCCCTACAATCAAAACAAGCACTGTATCTTTCAGCTTGCCGATAGGGGGCAGATCAGGATGATTAAGGGAGAAGGAAGCGCAAATCTCTGAGCCCCTGCCCAATTCGGTAATCAGGGAAAAACTGCCCCCTGTTGTTTCCGCGGTTCCCTTTAAAAGGGGAATGCCGAGGCCGACTTTTCTTCCCGTCTTCGTTGAAAAAAAGGGGTCCTGTACCCTCCGGGCCATATCAATGTCCATCCCTACCCCGTCATCCTTAATATATAATGTGAGAATTCCCTTTTTATGGTCTTCGGTGATAGAGACTTCTATGTGTTTTGCCTTTGCCGTTATTGAGTTGGTAACAATATCCATAACGTGTGAACAGAGTTCTTCCATCATGCCGGCAACCATTCAATTCTATTATCTTCTTGTATTACCATGTTTAATCAAACCTCACTTCCGAGGGCCTCCAGAGCCTTTGCTATAGCCTGGCAAGTAGCCTCATTCATATCCAGCAAGGTTCTCCTCCGCCCGATATCAGCCGGGTAGTGAGCATCGGAAAAGGTAACAAAAGGAACATGCTTTAACATAATAAGAGGCAGGAGGTCTTTTACTTTGTCCATGCGGCACACCTCTAATGCATCGAAGGGAATATCATCAGGTACAAAACCAAGCTGGCTCAGTATACTGAAAGTCGGACTGTCGATATGAGAAGGAATGGCAAGTCCCCCGTGTGATTTGATCCATTTAACGGCATCATTAATAGATATTTGTACAGAGTTCAGAAGGAGTCTCTCCTCGCAACGCAGTATTTCGTCAGACGTGTTTACAACCACCTGATCACCAAAATAATTCGAGTCATTCTCAATATCAGGCAACAGCCCGTAAATATGATTCTGGAATTCAAAAGCCGTTTCGAAATCGTCAAAGATAGCAAGCAGGTGTATTTCTTCGATTGTCTGGAGCTCCATACCGCACAAAGCAATAAGATCGTATTTTTTAGCGGCCTGGCATACATAATAGCTGTTCTCCGCCATATTGTGATCGGTAACAGCAATGACATTGAGACCAACCTGTAGAGCCTGCTCTACAATCTCCCTTGGAGACATATCCAGACTGCCGCAGGGTGACAAAGTTGAGTGTATGTGGAGATCGCAGGAAAAGCTCCCCACGGGATGCTAACCTCTTGTTAAGGCGTTATAAATGAGTCCCGAAATCTCAAAGGCTGTCCTGGTCCCCCGAAGGATCGCAACACCCTCCTGCCGCGCCTTTTCTATGACGCTTTCTTCTATCTGGAGGTTGCGCGGTATAACAATAGCGACAACGTCCTTTAACTTTGCTACTCCAAGGATATTGATATGCCTTTGAATGGTAATCCAGACAGAGTCCTCTTCAATGTTTGCGATTACATCCGACAGGAGGTCAGAAACATAGCCGGCTCGTATATGCCGGTCCATGTTTATTTTGTCCGTTACAACTTCAAAACCAAGGTCATCGACTAAATGGGCAAGGGTCATATTGCATCTCCTACATTTCTTTTGAATATATTATGCATGATAAACAAGTAAACCGATTAGTCTCATTATTATTTATTATTCTTTTCTGAATCATCTACAGCCATTGCCGGGGGCACGATACGCGCGAGATCCAGAATTTCCTGTGCCAGCAGATTCACACGATCTCTCAATTTGATAACACAGTCTGTTTCAAAGGCAATACCCCTGATGATGTCTTCCGCCAAAGCACGGCAGCTTGGGGAACCGCAGGCACCGCAATCGAGGCCGGGAAACTCCTTTGTAAGTTGATCAAGCCGTTCCATTTTAACTAAAGCCTTTGACACATCTTCGTCCAGAATCATTATAGGACGCGGCAAAATAGGCTCCGTAGATTCGAAATGCCTCTGTTCATAAACAGCACAAAGTTCTTCTTTACTGTAATAAGACAGTTGCGAACCATAACGCGTAATAAGATCCCTTAAATGAACCCTGCCTACAAAACTGTTCTGAATGTTAAGGGGGCCTCCAACACATCCGGCATTACAGGACTGTAATTCAATGAAATCTACATCCTGCAATTCTCCACGTTCTATTTCTTCAAGGAGACTTATGACATTGTGAATACCGCTAACTGCCAATGTTGTACCGAGTTCAATACTTTTTGATTCTCCTGTCAGGTACCCCCAGGACATACCCAGTCTTGTCGCTTTATGCATATGGCACCCGTTTGTATGAGCACCATTATCATTGGCAGGCCCCTTATACAGGTTTTTTATAATATCCTTATATATAAGGTTGGCACCAATAACCCCGTTGACAGCAGAATGCTTAGTCACGATGGGTTGCTTTACTTCCGTAACCTTTGCCGGACAAGGCGTGATAAATATAGCACCTATCTCGTCATAGGCAATACCGGTTTTTTTTGCCGCCTCCCCTCTTGCAATGCGGGCAGCTACTTCCATAGGAGAGAGGACATGGGTGGTTTGCTCTAAAAGGCCGGGAAACTTTATCTGCATAAGGCGCAGGACCGCGGGGCAGGCTGAAGAAAAGACCGGCTTCTTATTGCCCGACTCGGAGAGCTGCTGGTGAACAATAAAAGCCACTATTTCAGCGGCAAGAGAAACCTCGAATACCTCATCAAAACCGATATGCATAAAAGCCTGGAGAATGTCTTCGATTTTCTCTTTTTCTTTAAATTGTCCGAAAAATGAAGGAGCCGGCAAGGCAATATTGTATTTAAACTCTTTTAATTTTTCGAGTGTTGAAGTATAGGCATATTTGGCATGATTCGGACAGCATTTGATGCATTCACCGCAGTCTATACACCTCTCCTCCATAATAGCTGCCTTTCCATCATGAACCCGAATAGCCTCAGTTGGACAATGTTTTATACAGTTGGTGCATCCTTTACACTTTTCAACATCAAGTCTGACTGAATGAAAATATTGCGGCATACTTAGCCTACTTCACCTCAACACAGGTCTTGGAAATAAAATTGACGATTGCCTTCAGGGTTGTGCCTTCACCGACTTTTGACTCAATCGAAAGTTCGTCGGAACATTGCTTGATGTTGGGTAACCCCATGCCTGCACCGAAACCCATTTCCCTTATCTCATAGGGAGCTGTAGAATACCCTTCCTTCATAGCCAGATCAATATCAGGGATTCCTGCACCCACATCTTCCGTCTGAACAGATATAGCCTCCGGGTCAACATGGACTATAAGCTGTCCATGACTCGCGTGTATGGCAACATTCATGGCAGCCTCATAAATAATTATGGCGACTCTCCTTATAATGTCCTGTCTCAAACCCAGTTGTTGTAACGTCTTTTTAACTTTTGATGCCGATTCACCGGCCATAAAGAAATCCTTTTCTCCTATGGGGAAATCCAATGTAATCTGCGGTGTACAGGATTCACTATTCGCCATAGGTTGCTTAATCTCCATTAAGAGGATCTATATTTTCCTGCACAGCGCTGCTTGCGTAAAGCCTTCCGCAGCACTCATATATTAAACAGGAAGTTGATAGAAGTGGTATTACGTTCAGCCTGGCATTGGCAATTATTGTTTCATCCGGTTTTTTTCCACCAACAAAAACAACCCCGCTCGCATCCATAACATGTGCTGTGTGCACTACATGGGCGTTAAGGAGTGACGTTACAAGTAGTGAACTCGGTTTGATATGAAGGAGCATCTCGCTGATAAGATCGCAGGCAAAATAACCCCCTACATCATTGTCAAGACAATCGTCTCCGCACAGCAACTCTGCTTCGAGGATTTCCTGCACATCTTTTATTTTCATGTTTTACTCCGTCCATTAATCGTTCCGGCAGTAACCTGATTTCCATACAAATACCGGTCTTTAATGGTTCCCAAAATTAAAGTTTACATATTCAGCTTGCTTTATCACAGTTTTAGCAGAAGTTAATGCTGTATACATTTACCACGCGAATCTGTCTAAAAGCATATTAATACATTTTGTTTGAAATTATAGAATATTACTTAACCAATGTCAAAGACTATGGGCTGCTGATATGCGAATTATTTGACAATGATATGACAGGGTGTTACCATTTTCTATTCGTCCGGTACGGCATTTAGTGTCTGCATCCGGTTTTTTTTCCACAGAAGACCTGCAAAAGATTTGATAAAAAGTTTTAACGGAGTAAGGAGACAGCGGTTATGAAAAACGAGAGAGAATACAAAACGTTAGGCAAGGACATTATTAATGAGGCAGGCATTATAAATGTCCTTGCCGGAAGAAAAACCAACGGCACAATAGTGCGTGATATTCTGCTGAAGGCGCGCGCATTAAAAGGGCTCGATTATGAGGACATAATGCCTCTGTCAGGCATCAGCGATCCCGAATTACTTGGTGAACTTTTCCAGACAGCAATTTATGTAAAGGAAAAAATATACGGAAAGCGTCTTGTTCTCTTTGCCCCTCTTTATGTCTCCAACCTTTGCAAAAATAACTGCCTATATTGCGCTTTCAGGGCAGGGAATAAGGAAGTTAAACGGCGGGCGTTGACACAGGAAGAGATTGCCCGTGAAACAGAAATCCTTGTCGGTATGGGACATAAACGTATACTTCTTGTCGCAGGGGAGTCCTATCCGAATGAGGGGTTTCAGTATATCTTAAATTCCATTAAGACGGTCTACTCAGTAAAAAAAGGTCCGGGTGAAATCAGGCGGGTTAATGCAAACATAGCCCCTCTGAGCATCGAAGAGTTTACTCAGCTTAAAGGAACAGGGATCGGGACTTACCAGCTTTTTCAGGAAACATATCATCGTGAAACATACGCAAAAATGCACAGAGGCGGGAAAAAACGTGATTATGACTGGCGGATTACCGGTATGCACCGGGCGATGACCGCAGGTATCGATGATGTTGGAATAGGGGTTCTCTTCGGTCTTGCAGACTGGAGATTTGAAATACTTGCCCTTATGCAGCATATCCGCCACCTCGAAAAAGAATTCGGAATAGGACCTCATACAATAAGCGTACCCCGTCTGGAACCGGCATCCGGGTCCGAAATAGCAACCCAGCCCCCTTATCCTGTAAGTGATGTTGATTTCCGCAAGATCGTTGCCATACTGAGGCTTGCCGTGCCTTACACGGGCATAATTATGTCCACCAGGGAGACGCCCGACATGAGGCGTGAGACATTTGCTCTTGGAGTATCACAGATATCTGCGGCAAGCAGGACAAATCCGGGCGGGTATGACACCGATGAAGATTTCTATTCCGAGCAGTTCTCTCTGGGGGATCATCGCACCCTTGACGAAGTAATAAAGGATGTCGCCTCCCTGGGCTATAC
>Ga0351942_1056_pt1 | contig 61863 bp, 67 predicted proteins | sample TotcelT113001N10_FD_206838 | JGI IMG/M metagenome (GOLD analysis project Ga0351942, IMG submission 206838) | Enriched cells from coal bed in the Powder River Basin, Montana, United States - Total cells T11 rep2 HSBNCT.T11.300.1.N10 ... | reverse complement strand
GGCCAGATCCTTCAGAACGCGCCGGCTTACGGCATAGACCTGATGGCCCGATAGACGCCGCAATTCCTGCAGGAAGTTGGCCCGTTCGGAACGAAGGGCCTCCATCCAGCGGGTTTTGAGGAAGTCCACCTCTTCGCGGGCCTTCTCGAGGAGTTTTTCCTGATAGGCTTCTGCATCCCGACGGCTCTTGTCCAGCATCTGCTGGTAGCCGTCCTCCAGATCGTGAAGCCTTTTCGTGTGTTTCTCCGAAGCCGCCTGCGCCTCCTGCCGGGATTGTTCAGCCTCCGTAAAGACCGCGCCGATCTTCGCCTCCCGGGCGTCCATCGCCCCGATGATCCGCCCGTAGAGAAACTTCTTCAGCAGAAACATGAGGATCAGGAAGTTGACGATCTGGGAGAAAAAGACAAACCAGTCGATATGCATGGAATCAGCCCCCTGCTTTCTTAATGACATAAGTCCAGAAAGGATTGGCGAACACCAGAATCATCGAAATGACGAAACAGTAGATCGCGATGGATTCCATCATGGCGAGACCCACAAAAAGCGTCCTCGTCAGTGAGTTTCGCTCATCCGGCTGCTGTGCGATCGAACTCAAAGCGCCATGCACGGCCCTGCCCTGCCCGAGTGCAGGTCCTATGGAACCTATGGCCATACATATTCCTGCCGTAATGATTGATGTCAAAGCTACAATACTCACGCTGTCCATAATTTGTTTTTCCTCCCTTTCTTGTTGTTGGTTGCTGTTTTTAATGATGCCCTTTGTGCTTATGTTCCGCGCCTTCATGCGACTGCGTTGCTGCGGCAATATAAACCATCGTCAGAACGACGAAGATATAGGCCTGGAGGATGCCGATCAGCAGGCCGAGGGCCTGCATGGCCACCGGAAAAAAAAGCGGCGTCACGGCCAGCAGGATGGCAATCACTTTTTCATGACTCATGATGTTGCCGAAAAGACGGACGGCCAGAGACAGCGTCCGGGAGAGTTCACCCATGACGTGAAAGGGGAAAAAGATGACGTTGGGTCGAAAATATTCCTTGAGGTATTCGATCAAACCCTGTTTCGTAATGCCGTACATCGGCACGGCGAAAAAAACCAGGATGGCCAGGGCCGATGTCGTCGTGAGCGATGACGTCGGCGCCACATAACCCGGAACAAAGGTCAGCACGTTCGACATCAGGATGAACAGGAAGAGCGTTCCGATGAAGCTGAAATAGCGATCCGCCTTGTCGCCGACGATTTCCTGGATCTCCGAGCGGATGGTGCCGACAATGACCTCCAGCAAGTTCTGCCAGCGGGACATGGTGAGGCCCGTCGACAGATTGCGCGTAATCAATATCGAGCCGATGACGAGGATCGCCATGATCAGCCACGTATAGACGATCGTGGCGTTGATCGTGATAAAATGCCACGCGAAGAAGATGACGAGATCCGGACCGATCTGATTGATATCTACGATTTCCATGAGACGGCTCCTGTCGAAGAAGGTTTGGCAAACCGGCCGAAACCGTGGACCAAAACCAGTTTAACGATGAAAAATCCGCTGACGGAAGCGGCCATGCGTTCCCACTGGCCATCCGCCAGAACAAAGAATCCGCCCAGGGCAAAAAGCGTCCGTGCGGTGAAGCTCAGGATCATGAGGCCGTGGGGGCTTTTTGCATCAGGGAGCCTGCGCACGGTCTCCCAGAGGCCGAAAAAATAGACCCAGCCGATCAGGCCGCCCAGGACGAAGGGGATGAAAAGTGATAACGTAAACATGCGCCGATCCTTTCACATGGTTGTCAAAATCGCAGCCGGCTAAGGCTTTTCCTGCTGAGACGAGTCCTCATCCTCATCGTCTTCCTCGATAATGCTTTCACGCGCCTTTCTGACCCAGTGCCAGGCATTGAGGGCGCCCACCGTAACCCCCAGAATCAAAAGCATGAGCGCCCAGGAAAAGCGGCTGGGCCAGGTCCGGTCAATCCAGAGCCCGAGGGCCGTTCCGATCAGCGTCGGAATGGCAACCGACCATCCCACGACGCCGATCATGCCGAGACCGAACCAGACCGTTTCATCTTTCCCCCGCTTGCCCTTGATGCGCCGCCGCTCCTTCAAACCGATTTCACGTGTAAAGGCCTCGGCCTGCTTGTCCCGTCTTTCCTTTGGTGTCATTTGCTCGTCAGTCATGATGACCTCGCTATAAATCTCTCAATGATCGCATGCCGTTACTCATGTCTGATCTCCATGAAACGACGCAGTAGATCCAACTCCAGCCTGGCTACGGCGGTCCGGGCCTTTTTTTCACGTTCGTCGATTTCCCGAAACTGGGCGATGACCACGTCCTTCAGATGACCCAGTTCGGGTCCCCGGAAGGCGCTACGCGTGGAAACCAGAACGTCGGAACCTTTCTTGACGAGCGTGCCGATATCGACGGCCAGATAGGAATCCTCGCCGCTCCCCGTGCTGTAGGATAGAACGCCGGGAACAAGCGCCGTTGTAAAGTCCACATGCTGGGGCATCAGGCAGAACAGACCGTTTTCCGCTTCGGCGACGACTTTGGTCACTTCTTCGCTCAGAAACACTTCGGCGGGAAGCAGGATTTTCAGTTTCATGTTATGTCCCCATCGCTCCATTGAAGGCGCCGGTCATTTGCCGGGAGCCGATTTAAACAACTCCTTTGTCTCATCATCCTGGAAATAGGCTTCCGCTTCATCGATCGCACCGATCATATACAGGGAACTCTCCGGATAGTCGGCGAACTCGTCGTTCAGAATCCGTTCACAGCCGTCAAGCGCGTCCTGGAGGGCCACCATTTTTCCGGCCTTCCCGATGAACTGTTCCGTCACGTGGAAGGGTTGCGTGAAGAACCGCTCCAGGCGGCGGGCCCGATAGACGGTGCGCTGATCCTCCCGCGAAAGTTCATTGATGCCCAGCATGGCGATGATGTCCTTGAGTTCTTCGTAGAGGCTCAGGTTCTTTCGGATTTCCTGGGCGATCCGGTAGTGGCGCTCGCCGGCGATGTTCGGCATGAGCATCTTGGAGCCCGACTGCAGCAGGTCGATGGCCGGATAGAATCCCTCGCTGGCCCGCTTCCGGGACAGCACGATGGACGCCGTCAGGTGGCTGAATGTGTGGGACGCCGAGGGGTCCGTAAAATCATCGGCGGGCACGTAGACGGCCTGAATGGATGTGATGGCCCCCGTACTTGTGTTGCAGATCCGCTCTTCCAAGGCGGCCAGGTCGGAGGCGAGCGTGGGCTGATAACCGAGGCGCGAGGGAAGCAGGCCCATGAGACCCGAAACCTCCTGCCCGGCCTGGATGAAACGGAAGATGTTGTCGATCAGCAGCAGGACGTCCTGCCGTTCGTCGTCGCGGAAATACTCGGCCATCGTGAGGCCCGTGTGGCCGACGCGGAAGCGCGCCCCGGGCGGTTCATTCATCTGTCCGAAGACCATGACGGTGTTCGGCAGGACGCCGGCCTCTTTCATTTCGCGATAGAGTTCTTCCCCCTCGCGGCAACGCTCACCGACGCCGCAGAAAATGCTGATGCCGTGGTGATGCCCCACCATGTTGTGGATCATCTCCGTCAGCAGCACGGTCTTGCCGACGCCGGCCCCGCCGAAAAGCCCGGCCTTTCCGCCGCGTTCCAGGGGACACAGGATGTCCACGGCCTTGATGCCCGTATGGAAGATCTCGGAAACGGTCGATTGCTGGTTGATGGGGACACTGACCCCTTGAATGGGCCGGGTTTCACATCCCTGGGGCGCCTCGATATTATCGATGGGCTCCCCGAAGACGTTAAAGACCCGCCCCAGCAGCTGCTTGCCCACCGGGATCATGAAGGGCCCGCCCGAATCGGTTATCGTCGATCCCCGGGCCAGCCCCTGGGTCGGCATCAGGGAGATCCCCCGGACCGTTTCGGCGTCCATCTGGACCATGACTTCGATCCGGGTCCGGCCGTCATCTCCGCCCAGAAGGACGTTTCCGATGTCCGGCAGTGTGCCCGGCTTGAAGCGGGCGTCAATCACGCTCCCGCGTATGGATATCACCGTTCCTTGGTTTTGCTGTTTTTCCACGCTGTACTCCTTTGTCGTCGGTTTATGTGGTCAGTGTTTTGAACAGATCCTCCACTTTTTTCAGGCTCTCCGCCATCCGTGCAACGACGAAAGCGGTCAAAACAAAGATGACGCCGCGAATGATATCGGACGTGTAGGGTATGTCGCGCAGGAAAAGGGCATGGCTGGCCAGGATCAGAAGCCCGAGAAAGACAGCCACAATGATACCCGCCCGCCTCCACCAGATTGCCGCCAGGATGATGGGGATATAGAAGAGGTGGGTAAAGATCACATCGACGCCGAGCGTTGCATGGTAATAATAGGTCAGAACGCAGGCCGCCAGCAGCATAACGCCCATCAGTCCGGCCTTGAAGACGCCCTTGTTTCCGGAAGCAGGATCTTCCATCCTCAGGGTTTTGATCGCCCCCAGCTTTCTGTCCACATCACGGGCGATCAGTTCCTGATACTTTTCCGTGATCTGATACATGGCGTAATCGAACATCAGGATCGTCCGGTTCAGGCCCTCCGCCATCTGGTGCAGATCCACGCTGGTTTCGTAGGCCGTCCGGAATTCTGCGTAAAGCCAAAGGTGCCGCCGCATCAGAATCAGCGCGTAGAGGGCCTCCTGCAGGGGTATTTTGTCCCGGAAGCGCTCCTCGGCATATCTGGCAAAAAAGCCCTTGGCTGTGTCATAGGGGTTTTTCGTGAAAAACATCTGCCGGAAATGCGTGTAGAAAAAGATGGCCTGGGGGATGACCTTTTCTTCCGTCATGACGTGATAGGACGGGGTTCTCGGATTCTTCCTCACGTCGGCCGCCCATTGCCTGGCCATTTCCTCGCTCTTTGTCTCAATGAAATCAATCAGTTTTGTTGCGTAGGCTTTCATTTTCCATTCCCTCCCCCGGTTCTGACATGGCCGCCGATTCGACAACCGGTTCCGCTTCGATGTCTTCTGTTTCCGTTGCCCTCTAGGTGTTGGGTGTCTCGAACCATTCCAGTTTCATGAGTTCCCGGTATTTCCGCGTGATGATGTACATGGCGTAATCGAACATCAGGATGGTTCGGCTCAGACTTTCCACGGCCTGCCGGTGTTCGACCGCCGTAATGAAGATGGCCTGGAACTCCGCATAGAGCCAGATGTGCCGCCGCATCAGGATGAGCGCATAAACGGCCTCGTGCAGCGGAATTCCCTCACGGTACCGTTCTTCCGCATAATGCTCGAAATATTTTTCCGCGTGTCGGTAAGGTGCATCATGAACGAACATTTCCCTGAAGTGGTGATAAAACTCTGTGGCCTGAAGGAGAATCCTTTCGTCGTCGGCGCCGTGATAAGAGGACGTTTTTTCATTGGTCCTGACATCTTTTGCCCATTGCCTGGCAATTTTTTCGGCGTTGTTTTCGGTCAGATCGATGAGCTTTGTCGCATACGCCTTCATGGGGCTGCTCCTGTTCCATACGCCGTCTGATGAGAGGGGGCTTTTCCCGCCCCTTTGGATCCATGATGCCTGTGTCGGCTTTGCAGAGTCCCCGCAGAACGGTTCGCACGCTGCGAGTTCTGTTTTCAGGGGTCTCTTTACAGCTTAAATGAAGAGCAAGGGATATGCCAGGATGGGAGGGTGGGCGAATATGACGAGACTAGTTGTATTCATTCATGAATATTGAAGGCGTCGCAGGGCGCTGCGACGCCCGGCCGTGAAGCAAACGTCATGCAGATCAGATGAAGGGTGACGAATACGAAGCGAACAGAATGATAATGCCTGTGAATCCATATGCTTATAGGATATGACCTTTATGTCGCCCCGTTGCGACATAAAGGTCATGGCCCTTTTCAATCAACGCCCTTGCAGATTTCATCACACAGGAAATGGTTGACCGTTTCGAGATATTCGGCCAGCAACGACTTGCTCACGACGAAGATATGGCCGATGTTCTTCTCGATGGTGCGGTTCAGGCCGCCTCGGGTCATCTGGATATTTCCGTCATCCGTAAGCCCCCATAACTCGCTGGCGACGCAGGAGCCGGGAGGGGCGATGGGATCCCGTGTGCCCCGGTAATCGAAAAGCTGGACTTCGCCCTTCTTCAGGGCGCTCATATCGACCGGTTTTCCGTCCAGTTCCGGGATGTTGGAAGGAAGGCAGAATTTTCCTTCAACGATGGGATTCGTGAGAAACAAATTGATCCACTCCCGGTGGGCTCTTGCCGGGAATTTAGTTCCGTGGGTCAGCCAGTAAAGAAAAGGCGCCGCCTCTTCGATCGCATTGTCATAGATGGCCCGGCCGTAAAAACCCATCATGACGGTATAATGGACGCCGGGCTGAATCTCGTTCATGCCGAATTCGATCATCTGGGGAGGAATATTGACGCTTCCAAAAAGCCCGTCCATGAGATACGCGTCGTAGTACTGGCGTATAAATGACCGCATGGGGCCGTGGCCGCTTTCCTCATCGTCGAAGCGGACCGGCGCCGCCATCAGGGCGACCTTTCTGACGTCCATTTCCTTGCCTGCGGCGAGGCGCTCTTCGGCCCGCCGCGCCAGATAAACCGCAATAAGAGTGCCTCCCATGCAGTAACCCATGGCGTCGATCTCCGCCCGGGGATGCTTTTTCCTGATGATTTTCAGGTTGTGATCGTGGACCGCCTTGGCATAGAAATCGAATCCGAGGTTCGTATCATCAGGACCGGGAACGCCGAAATCAACCATGTAAATCTCATACCCCTCCTTGAGCATGCCCTCCACCACGGACTTCCCCTCTGCCAGATCGAACAGTTCCGGTTTGTTGATCAGGGGGGTGGAAATGTAGAGCACTTTTCCGTTCGGCTTGACCCCTTTGGGTCGAAGATAGTGGCGGAGGCTCACATGGGCGTTGATCGAGCCCGCGACGACTTCATAAGGGGAGCATCCGATCTTGCCCTGTGTGACCCTTTCGGAATACTCCTTGAGGTCAAAAGCATTGAGCCTGTGGAGACATTCAAAACGAAAGCGGTTTTCCGTCAGGTACGCTTCGAAGTCCATGGCGTCCGATCCGTCCTTGTTCTTCCTCATGAAAGGCAGATCCCCGTCCTCGAGCGGTGTTTCCGTGACCACGATCAACAGGCAGATCAGCAGCTCCTTCATGGCCTTCAGTCGCGTCAGGCCCATCGAGTTGTAATTGGCTTCCATCTGGCCGAATTCGTTCATATACTCCTTGAGCATGGCATGGCCTTCCGGCGTTGTGGAAACGCGGCGCGCCTTCTCGCGATCGAAATGACCCTCTTTCATGAAATAATCACAGAGAAAGTAAATGAGACGGGAATAATTTTTGTAGATCCAGCCGTTCATGTCCCGATAGAGATCCGGATCTCTTCCGGATCGTACCGAGAGTCTGGCGTGGGCCTTCATCGGATCGAGGACAAAGGCCGTCAGAAACGTGTTCTGAAGGCTCGCCAGAACCGAAAGCGGGCCGAAAAGATGATGGTTCTCGCTGACGGAAGCCAGCGTCCGCTGATACTGAAACAACGTTTTGGCCTGCGCGCCGGCCATCATGCTCTTCCAGGGCAACGCCGTTTTGAGTCCCTCGCGGTTATCGGCGGGCGAGACTCCCATGGCAATCAGCAATGAATCCGGCGAAATCCTGTCTCCGCGGTTGATCGTTTCCTCCATCATTCCCTCCTTATGATGACCCCGATTGTCAGGCTCTTTCAATATCAAGTATTTATTGAAGAAGCAAGCAATTCTTGTTCATCCAGCTACAAGCGGGAAAGACTTTGAGCCGCTGCGAAGCCATTATTCATAGCTCTCATTATTTCATTGACACACAGGGGCGTCTGGCCTATACTCCCGCAGCTAAACAGCAGCGCCTTATTAATCCAAGCAAGAAAATTGTAGATTCGCCTTCCCCAGCATGAGTAAATAGTGGGAGAGTGGAGCCCCTGCCATCCGGCCCTCTTCCTGTTTGCTGGCCGGTTTTATCGCCGACCAGGGTATGACGACAAAATTTCTTGAAGCGGATACCGACATGAGCTGTCCCCGATATTTTTCCGGATTGAACCGGTTCCATCATCCGTCATTCCCTTTCAGTCATATTTCCCGTCAGAATAAGAATCAAGATGAGAACCGGATATGCATATCGTGCATGTCCGTCAGGATTGGATGTGAGAAATTTCCAAAATCATCAGGACGGTAAATCAAAAAAGGAGGAGGGTTATGAACGTAAAGGATTGTATTGCAGTTGTTACAGGAGGCGCCTCCGGCTTGGGAGAGGCGACGGTGCGCAATTTTGTCGCACAGGGCGCACGTGCGGTCATTCTTGACATTCAGGTGGACCGGGGGGAAGCGCTGGCCAAAGAGCTGGGGGCGAACGTTGTGTTTGCCAACGCCGACGTCACGAAGGAAGAGGATGTCCAGAACGCCCTCGCCAAAACCATTGATGCCTTCGGCGGGCTCAATGTCGTGGTCAACTGCGCCGGCGTGGCCGATCCGGGAAAGGTTCTCGGCAAGAAAGGCCCCATGACGCTGGATTTTTACAAACGGGTCGTGGGCATCAACCTGATCGGGACCTACAACGTCATCCGGCTGGCGGTCGAGAAAATGAACGGCAACACCCCGAACGAAGAAGGGGAGAGGGGCGTGATCATCAACACGGCGTCGGTGGCTGCGTTTGACGGCCAAATCGGCCAGCCGGCCTATGCCTCATCCAAGGCGGGCGTCGTCGGTCTGACCCTGCCGGTCGCCAGAGAGTGCGCCGGCTACGGCATCCGGGTCATGACCATCGCCCCCGGCATCTTCGATACGCCCATGATGGCCGGCTTGCCCGAAGAAGCGCGCGTCGCCCTCGGCAAGATGGTTCCGTTTCCGCCGCGCCTCGGCCGGCCGCCCGAGTATGCGCGTCTGGTCCAGCATATCATCGAGAACCCCATGCTCAACGGGGAGGTCATCCGGCTGGACGGGGCGATTCGTATGGCGGCAAAATAAAAGGCGCCGAGCCGCAGGCCTGACCGTGCTCGATCCACTGCGGAAGCGTTCGGGCCTTTCAGGCTTGTGCGTTACATTATTTACATCACTCAACATGGACAGAAGGAGGGAAACATGAGGAGAGTTGCTATTATCGGCGGAGGCCACACGGATTTTGTGTTCAACTCGCCAAAATCGGGGATGGAACTGCTCGCGGAAGCTTCCATGGACGCCATCACCAAGTCAAACCTGAAGCCCAAGGACATCCAGGCCATTTATTGCGGCAATGTTTTAGGCGACTTTTCCGAGGGGCAGGGCATGATCCAGTCCTATCTCGCCGACGACATCGGATGCTTCAACGTTCCGGCCAGCCGGTTCGAGGGAGCCTGCGCTTCGGCTACAATGGCCATCCGGGACGCCTTCATGTGGGTCGCCTCGGGTTATTACGATATTGTACTGGCGTGCGGCACTGAAAAAGCGACGGCCATGGGAACGCCCCTGGCCACGCGGACCTTTGCGATGTTCAGCGACGGCCGCTACGAATACCCGTCGGGGATCAGCTTCCCCGGTATTTTTGCCATGCTGACGCACCTGTATGCGAACCGGCACAACATTCCGTTGAAAAAGCTCAAGGAGATGCTGGCCCTGGTATCGGTTCAGTCCCATTCCTACGGCGTGAAAAATCCCCATGCGCAGTTCAAGAAAGAAATAACGGTTGAGCAGGTGCTGAGGGGATTCATGGTTTCAACCCCCCTGCAGCTTCTGGATTGCTGTCCCTTCTCGGACGGGGCGGCGGCTCTTGTTCTGGCCTCCGAGGACGTGGCCAAGAAGCTGACCGACAAGCCGGTTTACTTTGCCGGTGTGGGCCAGGCTTCGTCGGGCAAATTGAGCGCCCAGTACAAATATCTGCCGCGTTTGCGAGCCAGGGAGGTGGCCGTTAAACAGTCCTATGACATGGCCGGCCTGGGGCCGAAAGACATCGATGTTTGCGAATTGCACGATTGCTTCAGCATCGCGAGCCTCATTGCGGCGGAAAGTCTCGGCTTTGCCGATTTCGGAAAGTCAGGCGAACTCTGGGAGAAGGGCGAGACCCGAATCGGCGGAAAAATCCCGATCAACATCTCCGGCGGACTGAAATCCAAGGGGCACCCCATCGGCGCCACCGGTGCGTCGCAGACCTATGACATTGTCCGGCAGTTGAGAGGGGAACTCGTAGACGAAGGAAGGCAGGTAGAGGGCGCCAAGGTCGGCATGGTGGACACACTGGGCGGAGACGGCGTTATCGTTAACCTGATTCTCAAAGCCGATTGATCACGCAAAGGAGGGAAAGCAATATGTCAACGACATCGGAATACAAGCTCACGCACAAGGCCTACTATGACGGGCTGAAGAAAAGCAAACTGCTTGGATTGAAATGCAATGATTGCTCAACGATAACCTGTCCCCCGAAGATGACCTGCCAGGAGTGCACCGGCACCAATCTTGAAGTCACCGAATTGGGCGGCAAGGGCAAGATCGTCACCTTTACGACCTCGAACGTGGCGCCGTTGGGAAGAGAGGTGGAGGCCCCCTACACGATCGTGTTGGTGGAACTCGATGAGGGCGCCTGGATCATGGGCAACCTGATCGATATCGATCCGGCCAAGGTCGGCATGGAATTGATCGGGCGGAAGGTGAAATTAGGCTTTAAAGTGTTTCCCGGGGACCTTTATTCCGCCGGTGAAGGCGTCCGGCCGCTTTTCAGTTTTGCGGATTAACGCTCTGCTGCCTGCCGAGGGCGGAAGCGCCGCCCGGCGGCGACGCCGGGCGGCCTCGCCGGGTATGGCGGTCCCGTTCGATCAGGGCCGGTAGAGGCCCTGTGAGCGTCGGCGGGAACGATGGCCGGCTCCGTGCGAGTCCATGTGAGAGACATACGGTTTGCTTGTTATCTGACACCCCTTGCCCGGCACGGGCATAACGAAGGATGAAAAATCCCGATGCTGACGGATCTTTTCATATAAGACAGAGGAGATGAATGGTATGAGCGAAGAAAAAAAGAAAAAGAAAGCCATGAACCGGCTCAAAACGATGTACGCCCTCAGAGCGAATATCGACCAGAATTACGAAAGGAGCGTCGAGGCGGTCAAGGCCGGCAAGCCCGCTGCCTGGAGCATGGTCAACTGGTGGGAGTCGGACCCGATCCTCAAGGCCATGGATATCGAAATCATCTACCCGGAAAACTACGGCGCCGTAAGTGCAGCCATGGGAAGGGCCCAGAAATACCTGGACCGCGCCGACGCGGAAGGATTTCCGACCCACATGTGCGGTTACGCCCGCAACGGCATCGGCTACGCAGCGGAGATGAAGGAGTTGGGGCACATCCCCCCCGACGCTCCCATGGGCGGCATGGCCAAGCCCATCCTGCTATTGGCGTCGGGTGCGCTTTGTGACGCAAGAATCAAGTGGTTTCAGTCGCTTGGGCGCTACCTGGACGCCCCGGTCTGGGCGGTCGAACTTCCCCATCCCGGTGTGGAAGAAAGCCAGATGCCGGGCGTTCGCGAAAAATCGATCCAGTTCATGGTCAAGGAATTGAAGGAACTGATCATCTTCATGGAGCGTCTCACAGGCCGCAAAATGGACTGGGCCAAACTGGAAGAAATAACCGACGACCTCATCGAAATCAACCGGATCTGGTACGATATCAATGAATTCCGCAAAGTACGGCCCTGTCCCATGCACTCCCGGGACTTCTGGAGCTGCATGAACGCGTCCCTTTATCCGGCGGGAGACACCAAGGAGTCGCTGAAGCTCTACAGGGACATGTACGACGAAGTCAAGGAAAGGGCCGAAAACAAGATCGGCGCCGTGGAGAATGAAAAATACCGGATGGTGTTCGGTGAACTCCCCCCGTGGCACGCGTTGAAAATCTTTGACGAACTGGCGGAAAGGGGCTGGAACTTCGTCGTCGAGAGCTGGGCCTACCATCCTCCCAAACCGATGGATTACAGCAAGATCAGCGATCCGCTGGAGCGCATCGCCACGCAGACCTATCAGTGGATGACGGGTTATTTCGCCGACGCCCTCAAAGAGAAGGAATACATGGGGTACTTTGCCTATCCGTACCTTGAGTGGGCCAGAACCTTTCAATGTGACGGGGGACTGTTTCATCCGCTTCTGACCTGCCGAACGGCAACCAATCACCTGATCCTGGCGCAGGACCGGCTGTTGAACAAGCTGCACGTGCCTTCCCTGATTGCGGAAGGGGACATTGTCGATCTCAAGCTTTTCGATTACGCCGATACGATGCGCAAGGCCGTTGTGCTTGAGGAGATGATGGATCATTACAAGAAGGTCCGGCAGGAGAAAGGGTTTGAGTGGTAACAGGCAGACAACATCGACAATAAGGAGAATTTACCGATGACAGCACAAGAAACGAAAGGGCTTGCCCGGGCCAAGGCGCTCTATCAGGACCGGTCGCAACGGGCGAAAGAACTCAAGGCAGAGGGAAAGAAGGTCATGGGCTACTTCTGCCTCTACCCCGTCCTGGAACTGTTCACGGCTTTTGACATCGTCCCTTACAGAATCCTCGGAGACATGGGAGAACCGATTACCAAGGCGGACTCCTGTCTGCCGACCATCGTTTGTCCTTTCATCCGCAGCGCGCTCGATCTCGGGCTTAAAGGCAGATACGATTTCTTCGACGGCGTCGTGATGTGTCACAGCTGCGAGGTGGGCGAGAAGGCGGCCCACATCTGGCGCATCTACATGGACCCCTCCTTCTATCACTTCCTGGATACCCCCCACACGGTGCATCAGAACGCCCAGGACCTGTTCAAGGAGCAGATCCTGGATTTTCAAAAATCACTGGAGAAATTCACGGGGAAAGAGGTTTCCAGGGAAAAAATCAAGGAAGCGGTTGAAATCTGCAACGAGCAGCGCACGCTGGTGAGGGAGCTTTATGACCTGAGAAAATCCGATCCGCCGCTCATTTCGGGAGCGGAGATCATCGAAGTCATGGTGGCCTTGATGAGCATTCCCGTGGCCGAAGGAATCGCTTTATTGAAAGACATCATCAGTGACGTCAGGAGCCGCACGGACGGCCCACAGAAGAAACCCCACCGCGTACTCTTGTGGGGGACCGTGATCGACAACACGGCCCTGATCGATATGATCGAAAACGTGGGGGCCAGTGTCGTCATGGACGATACCTGCGTGGGCAGCCGTGCCTACTTCCCCCTCGTCGAGGTTACGGAAAATCCCTATGACGGTATCGCCAAGCGCTACCTTGTCGATATCAAGTGCCCGCGCACGTTCCACGAAGCCAACTACGGAGGCACAAAGAAGGATTACATTGAGGACGTGTCGTACCGTTTCAGCTACCTGAAAGACTATGCCAGGGAATGGAACGCGGACGGCGTGATCCTGCAGTCGGTCCGGTACTGCGACATTCACGGCTACGACACACCCGGACTTCAGGACTACCTCAATCACATCGGTCTGCCGAACATTTATATCGAGCATGATTACAACGAAGGAGCGCTGGCGCCTCTGAGAACGAGGATTCAGGGGTTCCTTGAATTGATCGGCTAGAAGGGAAGGCGTCCCGCCATCCGGCGGGGTACTTGAGACCCTGGAAAATGCCTTTCCATAAACTCCCGTAGCGCGACCGCGGCGACGGGAGTTTATGGAATCATAACGGGAGGGCCGTAACATCTATTTTGCAGGCATTGATTTAGGCTCCACCATGACCAAGGTGGTGATCGTAAACGGAGACGGGAGGACACTCTCGGCCCTGATGGGACCGACGGGCGCCGAGCACCGGCGCCTGGCCAACAAGGTCATGACGGATGCGCTCGCGCGGGCGGAGCTGACCTTTGACGAGATCTCCTACGTGGTGGCAACGGGTTACGGCAGGATCAACGTTCCTTTTGCGGACCGCCAGATTACCGAATTGACCTGTCACGCCAAGGGGATTGCGAGTCTCTTCCCGGGGGTCCGCACAGCCATCGATATCGGGGGGCAGGACGCCAAAGGGCTCAAGATCAAAAACGGCAAACTCGTTGACTTCGTCATGAACGACCGGTGTGCGGCGGGAACGGGGCGGTTCCTGGACGTTCTGGTGGGTACGCTCGGCCTCCGGATCGACGAATTAGGGGAAATATCGCTTCAGGCGACGCAGAGGCTGCCCATCAGCAATGTCTGCACGGTCTTTGCCCAGATGGAAATCATGGCCTGGCTCAGCCAGGGGACGCCGCTGCCCGATATCGTGGCCGGACTGCATGACGCCATCGCCAACCGGGTGGTCAAAATGGTCAAGAAGCTCAAGATCGAACCCGAAGTCGTCTTTACCGGGGGTGTCGCAAAAAATATCGGCGTGGTCCGTGCCCTGCAGGATCATCTGGGCCTGAGCGTTTCCGTTCCTCCGGAGCCGCTCTTGACCGGGGCGCTCGGCGCGGCCCTGATGGGCAGGGAAATGGCGCTCAAGGCGCTTGCGGAGGGGAAGCCCATCCATGAAAAGGAACTCCGCCTGACGGAAGCGACCTTTTTTAAAACAGAGCAGGATGGATCATGATGTTTGTGATGGGTATCGATATTGGCTCCGGAACCAGCAAGGGCGTCATTCTCAAAGACGGCAAGCCCGTTGCTTATCATCTGCTGCCTTCCGGTGTGAATTACAAGGCGGTTTCAGAAAAGCTCCGGGAGGAAATCCTGGCGAAAGCGGGACTATCCCCGGCGGATATTGCCGATACGATCGCCACCGGTCAGGGCGCCGGCAATGTGGCTTTCAGCTCGCATGATGTCCCGGATATCCTCTCCTGCGCCCGCGGCGTCGCCAGCGTCTTCCCGTCGGTTCGGACCATCATCGACGTCCAGCGGACCTTCACGCAGGTGATCCGACTCAACGCAACGGGACAGGTCATCAACTTCATTATCAATGAAAAGTGCGCCACGGGAAGCGGCTGCTTTCTTGACATCATCTCCCACGTCCTGCAGATCGACCTCAAAGACGCGGGGCCGCTTTCCCTCGGATCAGACAATCCCGTTGTCTTTACGACCGGGTGCGCCGTTTTTGGAGAATCGGAAGCCATATCGAGGGTGTCCGAAGGCGCCTCCAGGGAAGATATCCTAGCCGGCGTCCATCAGGCACTGGCCAGTAAAATATCCACCCTCATTGACCGGGTCGGCCTGGAGATGGACTGCGCCATGAGCGGCGGCGGCGCCCTCAATGTAGGGCTGGTTGACAGCGTGGAGAAGAAACTGGGGTTCAGGTTGCTGGCGCCCGGACAGCCGCAGTTCATCAATGCCATCGGCGCCGCTCTGATGGCTGAAAGCGAAGCTTAATGTTTATCAAACGGCGTAAAAAAAGACGGCTTCCTGCAGGAGCCGGGGAGTCTTAAAGCAAATTAGAAAAGGAGGAGGTACGAACAATGACCGAACAAACGATTCTGGATAAGTACGGGGTGGATGTGGGCTTTAAACTGACCTATGAGCGGGTCATCACGGAAGAGGATATTAATCTTTTTGCGAAGGTTTCCGGCGACTTCAATCCCGTTCATATCAATGAGGATTATGCCAAAAAGACCTTTTTCAAGGGACGTATTGCTCACGGGGCGCTCGCGCAGGCGTTTCTGTCGGCAACGATGGCCAAACTGCCCGGTCTGGTCATCTTCATGTCGCAGACGCTTCGGTTCATGAACCCGGTGAGAATCGGGGACACCATCACAGCCATTGCCGAGGTGACATCCGTGCGCAAGGACAAGGGCATCGTGAATATGAAAAACATATGCGTCAATCAGAAGGGCGAAACAGTGGTCGAAGGGGAAGCGTCCGTTCGGATCTTTGAAAAACCCGAGTAATAACGTATCAGGATTGCCAGGAAGGCTGCGGCAAAGGATTGCCGCAGCCTTCTTTAATTTCTACTGTTTCTTAGCAGCGACGGCTTCGTTGATGCATGCAACGATTTCTTCCTTGGTTGCCGACAGGAAGGTGCCGTCGAACCCGATCTCCTTCAATTTGGGAATATACAAGGGCGGGAAAATGCCGCCGATGAGGAACGCGGTCCTTTTCTTGATGCCTCTGGCTTCAGCGGCCTTCATCAAATCAGTCCCCAGCGCAAGCTCGCCCCCGCAATAGGTGCTGATTCCGATAACATCCACGTATTCCTGAACGGCCGTTTCGATGACCTGCTCAGGCATGGCGTTGCCCATCAAGATGACTTCCATTCCGGCATCCCTGAGCATGCCGGCCACGGTAATGATCCCGCGCGAATGCGTCTCTAGCGGAAACTGCGCCAGCAGCACTTTAATCTTTCCATTACTTGCCATAGCTCTCTAACCTCCTTGATCGTCTTAGTCGATGTATTAAGCAAAAATGGGCGTTTTCCACAAACCGAAAGCCTTCACAAATGCCCGGCGCATCTCGCCAACCGTCACATCGGCACGGGCGCACTCGACGGTGGCCGCCATGACATTGCCGCCCTGCTTGCAGGCAGCAATAAGGGCATTGATCGTATTATCCGCCTTCTCATTGTTTCGCTGCGATCTGACGCGGGCCAGCTTGTCCGCCATCGCCTTGGTGAGGACGGGATCGTATTCTTTGACCCAGATTTCCGGCATCTCGAGGTTGGGATCCCGGAAGTAATTGCGCGCCACGATCTTGATCGTGCCGTCCTCCATCATTTTCTGTTCGCGCTGAATGAACCTGGACGCCTTGTTGTGCAGCCAGCCGCTGTCCACGACATCCACCAGACCGCCCATTTTTTCAATTTCATCGATTTCACCCAGGATCAGTTCTTCGATCTTGTTGGTCAAGGCCTCCACATAGAAGGAGCCGGCAAGCGGATCCACGACCTGCGTAATCTGCGTTTCGGCTTCAATGACCTGCTGGGTTCTCAATGCCAGGAGGTTCGCAACATCCGACGGCACGGAGTAGGCCTCGTCATAGCCATCGACATGCAGAGACTGCGCGCCGCCCAGCGCCGCCGCCATGGCGTGATAGGCAGACCTTGCCACATTGGTCATAGGCTCTTCACGCATCAGGGACACGCCCGATGTCTGCACGTGACACTTGCTCCACATGGACCGCGGATTCTTGCAATTGAACCTGTATTTCATGATCCGGTACCACAGGCGCCGGACGGCCCGCAGGCGTGCGACCTCTTCGAAGAAATCGTTGGCCGGCGACCAGAAGAAGGCCAGTCTTTCTCCGACCCAGTCGGGATCATAGCCCCTTTTGCCCATGTCTTTGAGAATTTCAATGCCGTTGGCGATGGCCACGGCCATTTCGGTGATGCCGGAGGTTCCCCATTCCCGGAGGTTGTAGCCGTTCAAGGTAATAAAATTCCAGCGCGGGACGTACTTCCTGATGAACTCGATATTGTCGCACTGGACCCTGAAGTCGTCGCGCGGCGGAATGTATTCCGAGGCGCTGCGCACAACGCTTTCCATGATGAAGTCATTCTGCACGCTGCCGGTCAGCTTGTCCCAGGAAACGCCGCGGCGCTCGGCCATGACTAGATACATCGGGAAAACGATCGACGTATTTCTCGGGTAGTGGGTTACGATGGAGGCGCTGATCTTTTCGATGGGGATATCTTTATAGATTTTCTCCATATCTTCGACGCAATCGATCGGGACGCCCACGGTGCCTACCTGCCCCAGGGACTCGGGCTCATCGGAGTCGAACATCTGCACGGTGGCCAGATCCAGCGCAAGGTTCGTTCCGGTGGCGCCGCGTTCAAGCAGCATCTTGAGCCGGTTGTTGACCTCTTCCGGAGAGCCGGCCGCCGACAGCTGGCGCAAGGTCCAGGTTCTGCCGCGATACATGTTGGCGTGCAGGCCGCGCGTGAAAGGCTCCTGACCGGAAAAGCCCAGATCTTTTTCATAATCCAGGTTTTCATTGTCGATCGGCGTATAAAGAAGACCGCGCGGGATATCTGAACCCATGATGGTCTTGGGGGTCACTTCCCAGTTCTTTCTGTCCTTCTCCATAACCACCGTATTTTTCCATACCTCGAAGTCTGTCTTCATCTTGGCCAGTGCTTCGGGATTGTAAAGCGGGGTCCCTTTCTCGGACGCCAGTTTTTCTTTCAAAATCTCCTTGGTGGTTTTTCCACTATCCATTTCCGCCCTCCTTTCAATAAGTTCCGTTAATGTAAACTTCCCCTTGCCGTTGATTGGTTTGTGCGATCGTCCTCCTTTTCTTTATTTTTTTGTGAGCTTTTCTTGACCGGCGAAGCACGATTCACCGGTGGTGTTTGAAATGCGTATAGATATTTTCAAGGCGACGCTGTCGCGGTCCAGCATGACGCCGAATTGCCGGATCGGCTTGTAAGATTTTTCAGGATGTGGGTATTGCCGCTTTTACAGTGGTTTCAACGTGCGAGGGCCCCCCCGCTTCACCCCTTCTTCAGTGCGGCGTAATCTGTTTTAAATGCGTGCTCAACCAACCGATGATTTTCAGGGTGGCCGAGTGGGGATCGATCTTTCGCTGGGCAATGCCGTCCACCAGTTCTTCGAGGTGCCCCTCTACAACAAACCCATGATAGCAGTAATCCCTCACGAAGCTTTCCACATTTTTCAACAGCTCTTCCCTTGCCCTGATTTTCCGACGTTTTTCCAGCTCGCCGCTGGCATACAGGTATTTTTTGTGCTTGAGCAATTCATCCGCCAGCTCATCGGCGCCCTTCTTCGAGATAGCCTCGGTCAGGATGATTCCCGGTTTCCATTCATCAGGATGGAATGTCCGCATCCCCAGCATGAATTCCACTCTTGAGATGACATAATCGGCGCCGCCCTTGTCGGCTTTGTTCACGACAAAGACATCCGCAGCTTCGAGGATGCCGGCTTTGATCACCTGCACCTGATCACCCGAATCCGGGGACAGAACCAGAACGGACGTATCGGAAACCTTGGTGATCTCGACTTCCGATTGCCCTGTGCCGACCGTTTCCACGAGAATGATATCCTTGCCCATGGCATCCATGACATGGATCATGCTGATGGTCGCCTTGGACAGCCCGCCCCGCCAGCCCCTGGTCGCCATGCTGCGGATAAAGACGCCCCGATCCATGGCGTGTTCCTGCATTCTCACGCGGTCGCCCAGCACAGCGCCGCCCGTAAACGGGCTTGTCGGGTCAACGGCGACGACGCCGACGGTCATGTCCTTCTTCCTGAAGGCGCCGATGAGGCTGTCGATCAAGGTGCTCTTGCCGACGCCGGGGGGACCGGTCAGGCCGATCACATAAGCCCTTCCGGTGTGCGGGTAAATCATGCCCAGTTCCACGAGCGCATCGGGCCGTTCGTCTTCGATGCCCCGCATGAGCACGGCGGCGGAATAGACGTCACCTTTCAGGATTTTCGCTGCAATATCCATTTTAACCCCGTTGAACCTTTCTATTCTTACTGCCCGGTTCCTTACCTTTCTTGCAAATACCTGTCAAGATTTTTATGAGAATATTATTGTCTTCACGGACGAAAAAAAAGACCTCCCGACACGATTATGAATGTCGAGAAACCTTTTTGTTTCAATTGTTTAAAAAATATCAAAGAGCGCTATGGCTGAAAACGGCGTCAACTCTTCTGTTTTTCTGCCGGCTTTCTCCGTCAGGTTGCCGGCGATGGGTTTGCTCGGACCATGAGCCGTCATGATCCGGCGTCATTATCTTGTTGACAGGCGCGGCCCGTTTACCTATATGTTTCACTGCACAAGAAGGAGTCTTTCCATGATGATAACGTCCGATTTCGTCGGCGCCGCCCTGAAGGAACATGTCTGCCGGATCAGCGCCCGCCAGACCATGAACTATGCCGCCGCCGTCGGCGACCCCAACCCGCTTTACTTCGACGACGAGCGGCCGGAAGGGATTGTCGCGCCGCCGCTGTTTCCGGTTGCCATGACCTGGCCGATCGTCGAAAACATCGCGGATTATATTGAAGCAGCCGGCTTTCCCAAAGAGATTCTCTTCACACAGGTCCATTACTCCGAACATCTGCACATCCACCGTCCGACGGCGCCCGGCGGACCTGTGATCATCAGGGGCGTCATCGCCGCGATCCTTCCCCATCGGGCAGGAACCCATGTCGTTATCAGGTTTGATGCGGTCGACGCCGAGGGTCAGGCCCTGTTTACGGAGCATATCGGCGCCATGATGCGCGGGGTCAAGTGCGCGGACAACGGCAAAGGCGGAGAACAGCTTCCCGTTGTGCCCCGCCCGCCGGAAGGCTCCGCGGCGTTATGGGAATCCATGATACCCATTGATCCGCTTGCGCCTTTCATCTACGACGGGTGCACCAACATCCATTTTCCGATCCATACGTCGGTGAAATTTGCGCACCAGGTGGGTCTGCCGGGCATTATCCACCAGGGGACGGCTACGCTTGCCCTTGCCGTTCACAACATTCTGAACCGGGAGGCGGGCGGCGATTCACGACGCATGATTTCGCTTTCCTGCCTGTTTACCGGGATGGTGATTCCCGGCGCCGCGATCCGGGTCCGGCTGACCGGCAGAAATGAAGGACCCGGCGTATCGGATCTGTTTTTCACGGTTCTCAATGCCGAAGACAAACGAGCCATCCGCGATGGCCATATCCGGCTGAAAAGCTGAAGGAGGGTACCATGACTTGGAAAAAACTGAATCAGACATGGCACTATGTGGAAAAATGGGCTTCGGAGAGACCGGATGCGGACGCCCTGGTCTTCGGGGACGAAACATTGACCTGGCGGGCATTCAAGAAGCAGATGGATGACGTCGCCATGGCTTATCTCGAAGCCGGAATCGGGAAGGGAGACTGCGTCGCCCTCCTTTCCATGGCGCGCAACGAATTTCTCACGACCTACATGGCGGCGGGAAAGGTCGGCGCCGTCTGGCTTGGTCTGTCGCCGAAATTTACGCTCGAGGAATTACGCTACCAGCTCAACGACTGCCGTCCCAGGCTGCTCATCACCCTGCGGGAATACATGGGCGCCGATCTGGCCGGCACCATCAGCGCCCTGTTGCAGGAATGCTCCTTTCTCAAAAAGGTGCTGGTCATCGGCGAGCCCGTCGCCGGAACGGAAAGCTTCGCGGCTTATACCGCGAAGCCGAGGGCGAATCTCGATGCAGCGCTGGAAAAAAGGGCCGCCGAAGTGACGCCGGACGATGACGCGCTTCTGCTTTATACATCCGGATCGACGGGAAAGCCCAAGGGGGTCGTCCATACCCACCGCAGCATCGTGGCGAACATCACCGTGGAGGTCGAAAAGTTTTATTTTGATGAAAACTCGCGGGGGCTCCTGCATTTTCCCATCAATCACGTCGCGGCGGACGTCGAGATCGGCTTCGGGGCCATCATGTCGGGCGGCTGCATCGTCTGCATGGACAAGTTCGATCCCGCCGAGACATTGAAGATCATCGAGAAGGAAAAGATCACCCATGTCGGGCAGGTGCCGGTCATGTTCCTGCTGGAATTCAAGCAGCCGGAGTTCTGGACCTGCGATTTCTCGAGCGTCAAGGCCTTCGTCTGGGCGGGAGCGGCCGCGCCGAAAATCATGCTCGATCTGCTCATGCCCATCTGCCAGAAAACCGGGGCTCTGCTTTTGACCGGCTACGGCAGCACGGAAGTCTGCGGTTTCATTACCTATACCGACAGGGACGACTCTGCCGAGACGCTCCTGAAAACAGTTGGGAAAATCGCCGATCCCTTTGAACTGAAGATCGTTGATCGCGAGCGCCGGGAACTGTCCGACGGCGAGATCGGCGAGATTGCCGTGCGGGGCCCTTTCCTGATGAAGGGGTACTACAACAATCCCGAGGAAACGGCAAAGGCCATCGATCAGGACGGCTGGTATTACACGACGGATCTGGCCTTCCGGGATGAGAACGGCTACATTCACATTACGGGCCGGCTCTCCGAGATGTTTAAAACCGGCGGGGAAAACGTGTATCCGCGTGAAGTGGAAGAGGTGATCGAGACGCATCCCGCCGTTCTGTTTGCCGCCGTCCTGGGTGTTCCCGACGAGGTTTACCAGGAAGTCGGGTGGGCCTTTGTCATGCCGATGCCGGGGCAGGACGTGACGGAGGAGGCCTTGCGCGAGCTGTGCAAAGCCTCGCTGGCCAACTTCAAGATGCCGAAAAAGTTCTTTATCCGGCCCATGCTTCCGCTTTTGGCCAGCGGCAAGGTGAACAAGATGGACCTGAAAGCGGAAATCAAGGACATGATGAGGGGTTCTTGACGCTTGTCTGTGGACCAGGGTTGACTCCGCCTTTTGTTCATTTTTAGGGGATGGATGATGAGTGACGAGGTTTTTTATAAACTGGCAAAGGTGCTCGACACGCTACCGAACGGATTTCCTGCGACCGAAAGCGGCGTGGAGATCAAACTTCTCAAGAGGGTTTTCAACGAAGAACAGGCCGACCTTTTTTGCAGCCTGAGGTTGACCTTTGAAACCGCCGCAGAGATCGCGGCCCGGACCGGCCGTCCCGCCGGGGGGCTGGAGGAGCGCCTGCTGGACATGGCAAAGGCGGGACAGCTCTTCACACTCAAGCTGGGCGGCGCGCGATATTATAAGATGCTGCCGTGGGTCTTCGGCATCTATGAGTTTCAGCTCGGCCGCATGGACCGGTCTTTTGCCGAACTGGTCGAGGCGTACTGGCCGGCCTACGGCATGCAATTTTTCACGAATCAGCCCCAGCTCATGCAGACGCTGCCCGTTGAGGAAACCCTCCCCCTGCATCAGGAGGCGCTGCCCTACGAAAAGGTTTCCAGCCTTATCGACAACGGCCAGTCCTTTCTTGTCAATGAGTGCATCTGCAAGAAAGAGAGGGGTCTGCTGGACCATCCCTGCGACCGGCCGGCGCATGTCTGTATGGCCGTTGCGCCGGTTCCCGGGGTTTTCGACAAGTCGCCGCTGGGTCGCGTCATTTCAAAAGAGGAGGCGTACGCGATTCTGAGGCAGTCCGAGGAGGCCGGTCTCGTGCATCTGACCGGCAATGTCCAGGTCGGGCAGTTCTACATCTGCAATTGCTGCAAATGCTGTTGCGGCGTCCTGCGGTCGATCAATGAGTTCGGCATCCCGGCGGCCATGGTGGTCAACTCCCACCATTACGCAGAGATTGACGCCGAAATCTGCGTCGGCTGCGGAGTTTGCGCAATCGAGCGCTGCCAGGTCGGCGCCATTGAAGAAGACGGAGACGCCTATCGGGTTGTCCGGGATCGATGCATCGGATGCGGGCTTTGTATCGGCCACTGTCCGACGGAAGCGATCCGACTGGTTCGCAAAGATCAGAACGCACAAACGCCGCCTCCCTTCACGGAGGACGACTGGTTCAACGAGCGCGGTAGGAAGCGCGGCGTGGACTTCACGACCTACAAATAGTTTTCCCGAAATCGCCTTGACACGCAAGCGACCCTTCCCATATACTGGCGTCCGCCATGCCGTGCGCGTGCGCGGTCTGCATGACCGATCCTTATCTGCCATCCAACGCAATGTTCGGGCAAACGCCAGAAACGGAAATACGATGACCAGTCAGACAAAATCCAAAGCCGAACTGATTCGGGAAATGGCCGAAATGCGCCGGTACATCAAGATATTGAAGCGCGCAGAGAACGAGGATCTGCCCGAGGAGGGACTTTTTCGGACCCTCGAGAGCAGCTCCAGGGCGGGTATTTATGTCCTGCAGGGCGGCCGGTTCCGGTTTGTCAACACGCACGCCGCTTTCTACTGGGGGTACAGCAAGGACGAACTTGTGGGCATGGAATCCATGAGCCTCGTGCATCCGGGCGACCGCGAACGGGTGCGACAGGACGCCATCGACATGCTCAAGGGAAGGCGAACCTCTTCCTATGAATTCCGCACGATCGCCAAGGACGGCGGCGTCCGGTGGATCACGGAGACCGTCACGTCGATCCGCTACAAGGGCAAGCGCGCCGTTCTGGGACATTCCATGGACATCACCGAGCAAATCAAGGCCCGGACAAAACTGGCGGAGCTGGAGGCCCTGGAAGCGTCCATCCTCGAAGCCATCCCGCATGCCGTGATCGGGCTGCGCAACCGGCGCATCATCTTTGCCAATGACGGCGTCAAGGCCGTCTTCGGCTGGGAGGCGAAGGATCTGATCGGCAAGCGGACGCGGGTGTTTTACCGTTCCAACAAAGACTTTGAAACCATTGCCGAGGACCTGTACGCAACCCTCGAGCGCCAGCGGACCTTCCGCTCGGAGTTTCCCTGCCGGCGCAAGGACGGCTCGGAGATCGAGTGCATGGTCAGCGCGTCCCGGATCGGGGAGACCCTCAAGGACAAGGAAGTCGTCATCACCTATGAAGACATCACCGATCGCAAGCGGGCGGAAGCCGCCTACAAAACCATGGCCGACAGTTCGCAGGCGGGCGTCTATGTGGTCCAGAACGGGACGTTCCAGTTTGTCAACCGCAACGCCGCCGGATATGCGGGCTACAGTGCGGAAGAGCTTGTGGGCATGGACTCTCTGGGCCTCGTTCATCCCGACGACCGGCAGAAGGTCATCAGAAATTCGAGGGAAATGCTCGGCGGCAAACGGGCCTCTCCCCATGAATTCAGGATTGTCACGAAGGACGGCCGGATTCGCTGGATCATGGAAACGGTCACGCTGATTCCCTGGGCAGGCGAAAAGGCCGTGCTCGGGAATTCCATGGACATCACCGAGCAGATCGAGGCCCGCAACAAACTGACGGAACTCGAGGCGCTGGAGGCGTCCATCCTGGAGGCCATTCCGCATGCCGTGATCGGCCTGCAGGACCGGCGCATCATCTTTGTCAATGACGGGGTGGAGGCGGTCTTCGGCTGGAGGGCCGGGGAACTCATCGGCAAGAGCACCCGCGTGCTTTACCAGACCGATGAAGATTACGACGCCATTGCACGGGATCTCTATTCCGCCCTCGAGAAGAAGCGGACGTTCTCCGCTGAATTTCCCTGCCGCCGGAAGGACGGAACCGGCATCGAATGCATGGTCAGCGCTTCGCGGATCGGCAAGAAGCTTCAAAAGAAGAGTATCGTGATCACTTATGAAGACATCACGGACCGCAAACGCGCGGAGGCGGAGATTCAACGCTCCCGTGAACAGTTGCGCAAACTGTCCGCTCACCTTCAGTCCGTCCGGGAGAAGGAGCGGACCCGGATCGCACGGGAACTGCACGATGAACTGGGACAACTGCTGACGGCCCTGAATACCGGACTGGTTTTACTCATCAAGAAAATTCCCGGAGAGCAGACGTCGCTGCATGAACAGACGGGCGCCATGATCGATCTGGTGGGTATGACCATGCAGACCCTGAAGCGGATTTACATGGATCTGCGTCCGGGCATGCTCGATCATCTGGGGCTGGCCGTGGCCGTCGGCTGGCAGGCCGGGGAATTCGAGAAACGGACCGGCATCCGCTGCAAGCTCAAGGTCGATCCGGAGGACCTCACGCTGGAGCCGGAGCTTTCCACGGCTATTTTCCGCATCTTTCAGGAAACGCTGACCAATATCGCCCGTCATGCCGACGCCACAAGGATCGCCGTCAGGCTGATCAGAAACGTCAAAGGCGTCGAACTGACGGTTCGGGACAACGGGAAGGGCATTGCGGAAGAGCAGTTGACAAAACCCGGCTCATTCGGGATTCTGGGAATCAAGGAGCGGACCCACACCTGGGGCGGCGATGTTGCGATCACCGGGAAGCGCGGGTGGGGTACGATGGTGAAAATATCGATCCCGCTCCGGGAAAAGGAAGACAGGGGGAGCGACGAATGAAAAAAATAAAGATTCTGATTGCCGATGATCATCCCATCGTACGGGCGGGATTCAAGCAGGTCATTTCCGATACGCCCGATATGCTGGTGGCCGACGAGGCCGGCAATGGCCAGGAAGTGCTCAATTACATTCGCAAAAAAAATTACGATTGCGTGCTGCTGGATATTTCCATGCCGGGCCGAAGCGGCCTGGAGATCCTCAAGGACCTCAAAAGCGAAAAGCCGAAGCTCCCGGTGCTGATCCTGAGCATCTATCCGGAAGAGCAGTACGCGATCCGGGCGCTGCGGGCCGGCGCCGCCGGGTACATGACCAAGGCCGGTGCGCCGCATGAACTCATTGCGGCGATCCGCAAAATATCGGAAGGGGGCAAATACATCAGCGAATCGCTGGCAGAAAAACTCACCTATTATCTGGACGGCGACGCATCCAGACCGCCTCATGAAACCCTCTCGGATCGGGAGTACCAGGTCATGCTCATGATTGCATCGGGCAAGACGGTGACGCAGATCGCCGACGAACTCTGTCTGAGCGTCAAGACGATCAGCACCTACCGCGCGCACATTCTGGAAAAGATGAGAATGAAAAACAACGCCGAAATAACGCTTTACGCCGTCCAGAACAAGCTTGTGGGGTAATCGGGGGGCGACTTTGAGACCGTTGCGCTCTTTTTCGTTTTAAGGCGGCCCGCGCCCCGTTGGGACGGTTTCTCATGAAGGAAATTTTTTGATGCTGCGCAGAAGGGTTCGCCATGGAAGCGCTCAAAGCCCCGCTTTTTTGAGCAGCAGATAGACCTCTTTTTCGGCGGCGGCGCTATCGCGCAACAGGCCTGCTATTCCGGGAAGGTCCATGCCTCCCTCCTTGTTCTTGATCGCTTTGGCGCAGGCCAGGGCGAATTGCCGCCACCGGTCGCCGGCTTCCGTCATTTTTACGGAGGCCTCCTGAAGCGACGGCATTTGCAGGATATCGGCCGCCTCCTGGAGAAAGGCGGCGTATATGAACCGGAATCCGCCGCCGCCGGTCCCGATTTCCTCCTGCATCCGGACGACATGCCCCAGAAACAGCCTGATATAGCGACTATCCTTCCGGCCCTGCAAATTCTCAATCCGGTTTGCCATGAAGGAGACCCCGCGAAGGCCGAAAATCAGAGGCCCGTGCAGCATCATTTTGACGGTCTTCCGAATGGCCGCCGGAATCGCCGTTTTCAGGTCGATCTCCGTTGGAACAACGGCGGGATAATACAGGTAACCTTTAGGCGACAGCGTTCCTTTCGCGAAACGGGCATTCTGTAAATCTTCCGGCCGGATTCTCACCGCATGATCAAAAACAGGGTCGCTGACGAGAAACTCGCCGCCCTCCTCGCCATAGACAATCAGGTTGTGGGCGTTGAACTGGAAGCGCATCTCCGGCGGAAAATAGGGAAGCCAGTAAACGGAAGTCATCAGGCCGACAACCTGACCGCTGTTGATAAAGCGACGCAGATCATCCAATGCTTCGCCCTTGTTCCGGTAAGTTTTTGACTCGAAACGGATGCCCAGTCGTTTTTGAACATTGCGGATAATGGATTTGGGAAGCATCCGATAGGACATCAGCGGCATCCCGTTGATTTTGATGAAAGGCAGATAGGCAAAGGTCAGTCCCCCCGCCAGCCCGAACACCATGGGTTCCGACAGGTTCAACCCGTGATGTGACAGGAGCGCCGCCACCGCGCCGCTCTCACAATGGGCATAGTGTCTGTGTTGAAATACACGCGGATCGTTCAATCAGTTTTCCTCCTCAAAACGGGTTAACGCTTCGACCGGAATCCGGAACAGGTCGGCGTATTGCTGCAGGCGTGCGGCGTCGAGTTTGCGGAAGATGTGCGGCTTCATGTGGCGCTTGACCTGCCACCGGAAAAGGCCCATCGCCTGTGCGAGCGTAACCGTGTCCATCCGGCGCATATACATGAAGTACGCAATGGGAGAGCTTTGCCTGTCAAGAACTTTCTGCCTGGCCTCTTCGGCTTTCCGGTCATAATCGGCCAGAGCATCCAGCAGGACGATTTCTTCGACCTCCCAGCCGGTGGTCGGCGCCCGCTGATACTGACCGTTCTCATCCAGAGCGTAAACGGCCTTCTTTAGACTTCCCAGCGTCCTGATGTTATCCTGCGGTATCTCATTCACTTTCATGACTTCCCCTTCGCTCGTGCAGCAGCGCCGCGATGTTTTGCCGGTGGTTCAAGAAGATGAAGAGCATCGTGGCGACGGTTCCGGCCGCCGCTGTCGACTCCAAATCATACGCGATCATTGTCCCTGCGGCAAGAATGAAAATCATAAAAAAAGAAGCGATAAAGGGGATTCGGACCAGCCGGTGGACGACGACCCAGGTCAGGGCGGCCAGGCCCGCTGCGACAGGCGCAGGCAGGATCGTGAATCCCAGAAAGCCCGCGACGCCCTTGCCTCCGCGAAATCCGTGAAAACAGGGGAAACGGTTGCCCAGCACGAGGCTGAGGCCGATCCACGGGACCGCGCCGGCGGGCAGAAAATGCATCGCCGCGGCGGCGGCCGCCAGCGCCCGCGCCAGATCCAGCAGCAGCACAACGCCGGCCCAGACCGGCCCCGCCATCCGGTAAACGTTCGTGGTCCCCGCGTTCCCGCTGAATTGCGTCCGGGGGTCCGCCTTGCCGCTCGCCCTGAGCGCGAGGATCGCAAAATTAACCGATCCGGCGCCATAAACCAGCGCAAACAGGATTCCAAACGTCTTCAGTTCCATGACCTACCCGAATTCCTTGAGATCGTCGAATTCATTTCGTTTGCGCAGGCGCGCCATTTCGTTTTGATAACGTTTTTCCCATCCGGTTTTCCGGAGGTTTCGCTCGACGAAAAATTTCATGACCGGCCGAACCAGATGGACCCAGGCGCCGGTCCACAGGCGGCCCGACGCCCGCATCGAAGCCGAGGGTTCCCACCAGTCCAGGACCGTCTGGCGATAGAGCCAGAACAGATACTGCAGCCGATCCCGATCGAGATGGCGGGTCCGGACGTTCGCCCAGAGCCCGTTGTACCAGCGGTAATCATCTGGGTTCATGACCAGCCCTTCCCGCAGCAGGTCGTCGCGGAGCCGGGTTTTCGGGTAGGGCGTCAATATCTGACAATAGCTTCCGTCGATCTTCAGATCCTTCAGAAACTGATAATTTGCCCGAATGGCCGTCTCGTCGTCCCCCGGCATGCCGAAGATCATGCCGCCCACAACGGACAGTCCGTATTTATGGCAGTTCTCGACGGCCTTGACGGCCTCGCCGGACACATCGCCCTTGCCGACGTCCTCCAGATTGCGCCGCGATGCGCTTTCGATGCCGAGGAAAACAGAGCTGAAGCCGGCCTGGGCCATTTTCCGGACCATCTCCTCATGGCGCGCCATGGCGATGCAGTCCGCCTGGACGGTTATTTTGAGCCCCCGGTAGCCGCGTGCGGCAATGGCGTCGCAAACCGTCATGACCCATTGGGGATTCAGGACCAGGTTGTCGTCAACGACAAAAACCATCCTCGTTTTTCGGTTGAAATAGATGTCGTCCAGGTCGGCCAGGATGCGCTCGACCGGATAGGTCCTGTAGGAGCGGCCGTACATGTGGCGGATGCTGCAAAAGGTACAGTTGCGCGTGCATCCCCTCGACATTTCAATGAGCTCCATGCGGGAGTTCATGAAATGATAGCCGCCGGTCAGGCGCCGCCCGTCCCGGATGGGCGGCCGTAATTGCGTCAGATCGCACAGCGCGCCCCGTTCGTTGTGGATAAAGGTACCGTTTTGCCTGTAGGACAGGGACGGAATGTCCGCCAGGCGGTCCGTGCCAGCCAGGGCATTGACCAGCCTGCGGAACGTTTCCTCCCCCTCGCCGCGCACCATGAAATCGATGGCCTGCGCGTCCGGAGACGGGCCCGTCTCCTCGCTCATGAGCGTCGCATGATAGCCGCCGACGGCAATCCGGACTTCCGGAAGCAGGCTCTTGATCAGCCGGATCAGGCGCAGGCAGGTGTCGAACTGCCAGGTCATGGCCGACAGCCCGACCAGGTCGGGCCGGATTCGGGTCAGTTGTTTCGTCAGGTAGGAACGGATGTTGCGTCGTTTTCGAACCAGGTCGATCAGATAGACATCGTGCGCGTCGTCGATATTGCCGCCCACACAGGCGATGCCGTGGTTCGGCAGATGCACGGCTGTATCGTGAATGAGCAGAGATACGACGTCGGGCATGGAAATCAGAACCACTTTCATGGGCGTCGCTCCCGGGCTTTCTCCATCAACGTCCGGACCTGCGTCATCAGGCCGGATATGGAAAAGGCGTCGCTGTCGTAATCCGGGGCGAGTCTGGCGACGATGGATACGTCAACGGTATTGGGAATGCAGGCGTTGAACAGATAGCGATCGGGCGGAAACAGACGGTCCGTATTGTCGATGGACAGCACCACGATGGGCGCGCGGCAGCGCCGGGCGATCGTGAAAACGCCCTTGCTGAACGGACCGATCCGGCCGTCGCGGCTTCGGTGCGCCTCGGGAAACACGAACAGATTGCCTCCTGCGGCCAGATAATCCGGCATGGCTTCCACGCGCCCGATCATCAGGTCCGAAAAGTCGCCGTTTGCTGTGGAAGGCAGATAGCCGGATGTTTTCAACAGCCAGCCGAACACCGGATAATGGAAAAAATCGCTCTTCACCACGGTTTTCTGTTTCGGGAAGAGGGAAACCATCAGGATCGGGTCGAGATAGGACAGATGATTGGCCATGATCACGCAACCGCGAAGGTTCCGGATTTCCGTCTGAATCCGCATGGTCAGGCCGGGCGTGATCAGACGCAGCAGCAGAAAGAAGCCGCGGTGGAAAAGATGATTGAGCCGCTGAAAGGCCGGCTCCCGGTTCGTGGAAAAAAAATAAGCGAGCAGGTAAAAGGGAGGGCACAGCGCCAGCCAGCCCGGGACGTAATAGAGCCAGAGCAGCAGCGTCACGCAGACGTCCCAGAAGGGTTTTGTATATCGGAGCAGGGCCGTCATGACGGCGCTACTCGAACTTTCTGATAAGCAGGTTGGTGTTCACGCCGCCGAAGGCAAAATTCTGGATGGCCGCCACACGGACCTCTTTTTCCAGGGGGGTGCGGACATGCCGGATCATGGCGCAGCGCTCATCGACGTCGTCGAGGTTCAGCGTCGGCGCGATCCAGCCTTCCGCCATCATATAGATGACCAGAATCGTTTCGATCACCCCGCAGGACGCCATGGTATGCCCCATATAGCTCTTCAGAGCGGTGACATGGGGCCGGTCGCCGTAAACCGCATGGATGGCCTGGGCCTCGATGACATCCCCCATTTTGGTGGCTGTGGCATGGGCGCTGACCAGGTCCACGTCGTCCGCCGCGATGGCTGCGTCGGCCAGCCCCAGCCGGATCGTCTGGCTGATCCCGTTGAGGTTGGGCAGGATCAGGTCGCCGCCGTTGTTGTTGCAGGCGAATCCGATGACTTCGGCCAGGATCGGGGCGCCGCGCTTTCTGGCGAATTCGTATTCTTCCAGCAGAACCGCCCCGGCGCCCTCTCCGACCACGAGTCCGTCCCGGTTCCGGTCGAAGGGGCGCGGCGTCCGCTCGGGTGTGTCGTTGAAAGCCGTGGAGCAGGCCAGCAGGTTGTCGAAGACCGCCACGGTGGTCGTGTCGTATTCATCGGCGCCGCCGCAGATCATGGCGTCCTGCAGACCGAACTTGACGGCCTCGTAGCCGTAACCGATGGATTGGCTGCTGGTGGTGCAGGCGGTCGAGGATGCGATCACGCGGCCCGTGATGCCGAACATCTTGGTGATGTTGACCGCCGTCGTATGCACCATCGATTTGAGGTAATCCACGGCGCCGATCGCCGTGTAGTCGGAGCGTTCGCCGCCGAAAAAGGTCTTGTAGATGCCGCGCTGGACCGTCGGGCTGCCGTGAGTGGAACCGAATGCAACCCCGAGCCGCCCCGAGACGACAAAGTCGTTGTCCAGGCCGGCCATTTCGAGGACTTCTTTGGCCGCCTGGCAGGCGTAATAGGCCACCGGTCCCATCGTTTTACGGTACAGCCGCTTGAAATCATAGGCGATCGGATAGTCCACCGCGCCGAAGACGCGGGAATGGATATAGCGGGTCAGCAATTCGTCGTCCCGCAGGGGCTTGACGCCGGATTGGCCCTGCGCGAGGCTCTGCAGAATGTCCCGCCGGTCGTGACCGATGGGCGTAATCGCCGAAGCCGCTGTGACAACCACGCGCCTGTTCATCTCAACCTTCCGAAAAAAGGAGTCTTTTCCTTGCCAGCGCCTCGACGTAGTCATAAACCTGGCGCAGCGAGCGGATATCCATAGCCCGCTTTTTTTCGGCCTGGGTCAGCTCCGATCCTAGAAAATTTTCGATCGCAACGAGCAGCTCGATGGCGTCGATGCTGTCAAATTGATATTTATCCCTGAGATTGGCATCCGGTTCCGGGTGCTCGATTTCAAAACCATCCCGGAAAATCCGAATAATTTCCGATTCAATGTCTGTTCTGGTCATAACGGCCTTTTAAGGGGGTGATATGAGTCTCCCCTGCATACTACCCTCAGAGGATTTTCAAAGTCAAGCGGCTTTAGGCGGCCGGACGCAGGCTCATCGGGTCTGGTCCGGTTCGAAATGACGGCGGGCGGCCAGAAACGACGGTGCGTGGCAGAGCAGCCGCCACAGGCTCCGGCGGTGCTGCCAGAAGCGGCGCGCGACCTTCCGGCGCCATTGCCGGTCCGAATAGAAGCGCTTGACATGCCGGTTGTACAATTCATCGAGCCGTTCGCGCGACGCGATGTCCTTCGGAACGAAGACGAAATTCAGGCAGTTCATGAGCCGCCAGTCATTGATCAACAGGCCCTCTTCGCGGATCGTCGCCCAGAGCGGCGCACCCGGAAAGGGCGTGAATTTGGCCATGTTCATGTCGTCCAGCCCCAGGGACAGGACGAAATCGCTGGTTGTGCGGATGGATTCCTCCGTTTCGCCGGGCAGTCCCATCATGAAAAGGCCCTTGGCCCGCAGGCCGGCGGCCTGGATTCGAGAGACCGTTTCCCGGACCGCTTCCAGGCCGACGCCGGATTTATGGCGCTGCAGGAGTTCGGGATCGGCGGACTCGATTCCGAGCGAGACCATCAGGCATCCCGCTTTTTTGAGGCGCTTCAGCAGGTCGTCGTCCGTCTGCCCGACCCGGACCGCGCAGTTGAATTGCAGGCCCAGCGGTTTGCCCGCCAGCAATTCGCAGAGGCGTTCGATGCGGGGCCGGTGGGCCGTGAAGAGGTCGTCGTAGACGTTGATGTGCCGTACGCCGAACCGCCTCCGGAGGTGCTTCATGTGCTCGTAGATGTATTCGGCGGAGTTGTAGCGGTAGCTCTGTCCGAAGACGGACCTGTCGCAGTACGAACACCGGTAGGGGCATCCGCGGCTCGTGACCATCGTGGCGCCGGGCGCATGGACATAGCTGAACAGCGGCAGGTGATATCCGCGGGGGAATCCCGACAGTCCTTCGTAGTCGGGAAAAGGGAGATCGTCCAGATCCGCCAGCGGCATCCGGACGGGATTGGTTACGATCCGGTCCCCGTCCCGCCGGACGAGGCCGTCAATGGATGCGGGGTCCAGACCCGCGGCCAGGTCCGACAGGGTCTCTTCGCCTTCCCCTATGCAGAGAAAGTCAATGTCTGAAAAGCCCCTCAGAAGCTCGGCGCCCAGTGCGGAGGCGTGCACCCCTCCGAAGACGATCTTCACGCCGGGATCGGACTGCCGGATGCGTCCGGCCAGCGCAACGCCGTCCAGAAAGCTCGAGGTCGTTGCGGAAAACCCGACGAGTTCGGGCCGGTGAGCGAGGATCGCTTTCGCATTCGCCTCCAGACCCGAAAGGGGTCGCGGTCCCAGAGCGTCGTGCAGGAAGACCTCGTGACCCGCCCGTTTCAGGTAGGCGGAAAGCGAAAGCAGGCCGAGCGGGACCATGCGGTTGGCCACTGTGGCCAGGTCCTTTTTGCCGGCGATCCAGTTCGATCCGGCGGGATGGACAAGGCAGATGCGCATTTACATAACCGTCCAGAATTCTAAAGGAAAGGGCTTTTTATAACCGCTTTTACGGGTCTTTTTGTCTGGATATTTCCGGTTGCCGTATCCATGCCGGCGGCTTCAGGCGGCCGGCGCTGACGTCCCGCATCGCCACACCCAGAACGGCTTCGTACGGAACCCCTTCAAGGCTGTATAGCCACAGATCGAAGAGCAGCGGTTCCGATACGGTCCGGACGGGTATGATGCGGGCAAAACAGGTCTCTCCGGCGGCAATCGGCCGGAAAACAAGGCGTTTGGCAAAGCCGACCGGAAAGGCGACAATTCCGGCAAACCGCTGCGCCCAGACGCAGGCGCCGTGCATGGCGGCGTCCAGCGGAAAGGGCGACCCCAGCGGGCCCGGCCCTTCGTCATGGATCGCCGCGCGGACGCAGGCCGTGGCGCCCTGCTCGGTCAGATGCAGGACGTCGCAGACATTCTGAAACGCCGGGCCGAGGGGGACCAGCTCCTGATACAACCGAAACGGCGAAACCGCGAAGGGGGCGCCATTCGGACGGGACGCCTCAGAAAATGGCAAATATTCGATATCAATGACGTTTTGTGGAAAACAGACCCGGGCATGTGCTTTCGCCCGTTTCACCGGTCCACGCGATGCAGGGACCAGCGTCATTAGGGCGGCGACCCGATCCCCATTGTCGTCGATGTCGATATCGATGTGCGCCGCAATGCGTTCTTCATCCTCTTCGATAAAGAGAAACCGGGGGAAGGAGGCGTCCTTCATCGTGCGGACATCCCGGTCGGGCCATTGCGACCGAACACAGGCGGCCAGCAGACGCAGGGCCTCCACGGCCGGCAGGACGCACCGGCCCTCGAAGCGGTGATCCCTGAGATAGGGAAGAATCCCGATCTCCAGCGGCAGACGGACCGGCGGTATCATGGCGGAAAGGTCTTCCAGAGATGGACCGTTTTCGGATCGACGGCCACGGGCAGGCCCGCGGCGTTGAGCGCGCAATGCTTCGTAAACCCCCGGCATATCAACTGACCGGTTTCGGCGTGGGTGATCGTATAATCGAAGCGCAGCCGGACCCGTTCCAGTTCGGCCGGGCGGGTATGGACCCAGATGGGGTCGTCGTAATAGAGCGGCTTGAAAAAGGAAATCCCCAGGTCGATGATGGGATAGACATAGCCGCTCTCCTCAATTTCCCGGTAGGTGTAAGCGGCATCGCGCATGAGCGACGCCCGTCCGAACTCGAAATAGCGCAAGTAATTGGAATGATAGACGACGGCGGAGCGGTCCGTATCGGCATAGAGGATCCGGTTGTGGCAGCGGTGCCAGACCAGTCCCGTGGTCCTGTCCCGGACATAGCGCTCATCCTGCTTGAACGTTTCCTGCTGGAACGGTTTCGGCTGCATGGTTAAACCCCCCTGAAGATGATGCAGCAGTTGGTGCCGCCAAAGCCGAAGGCGTTGGCCAGCGCGATTTCGTGCGCCCGGCGGCGCGCCGTATTGGGGATCACATCCACATCGTCGAAGTGCGGATCGGGAATGTGGTTGATCGTCGGCAGCATGATCCCGCGCTGCATGCCTTCGATCGTCAAGGCGTCCTCGATGGCCGCCGCCGCGCCGATCGTGTGGCCGATCTGGGACTTGTTGGAGGAGATCGGTATCTTCCCAAGCGTCTTTCCGAAGACGGCCCGCAGGCAGTCGATTTCGGTCGCGTCCCCGCGCGGTGTCGAAGTGCCGTGGGTGTTGACGTACTGGATGTCGTTTTTCGACAGTCCGGCGTCGTCAATGGCCTCCCGGATGGCCCGGATGATCGTTTCCCGGTTGGGGGCAGTGAAATGGTGCGCATCGGAGGTCCAGCCCACGCCGAGGACCTCGGCTTTCGGCTTCAGGCCGTGGGCGGCGATCATGTCCTCTGCGGCCAGCACGAGCACGCCCGCGCCTTCGGACAGGATAAAACCCTTCCGGTCGATGCTGAAGGGGCGGGAGGCCTGGGACGGATCGTCGTAGGCGCGGTCGCCGGGATGAACCTTCAACGTCGCATTCATATTGGCGAATCCGTGGATCAGTTCGGGAATGATACAGGTATCCACGCCGCCGGCAAAGGCGAAATCGCAATCGCCGTCGCGGATCATGCGGGCGCCGATCCCCACGGCGTGATTTCCCGAAGCGCAGGCCCCCTGGGGCGAAAAGACCGGCCCCGTGAATCGCAGCAGCATGCCCGCCTTGCCGGAAGGCAGGTTGGCGCACAGATTCGGCAGCAGATAGGGGCTGACCTTCAGCGGGCCTTTCTCGCGGAGATTGTCCATGGCGATCCGGAACGCGTCGGTCCCGTTGAGCGCGGAGCCGATCAGGCAGGCCGTTCGCGGTCCCGTCTCCTTATCGATCTGAAGCCCCGAATGCTCGAGGGCCTCCTTGACGACGGCCATCGTGAGGATGACGAAGTCTGCGTTCCAGTTATAAATTTCCTTCTCGTCGGTGAAGTCGAGCGTCCGGGGATCCCACTCCGGGATCTCGCCCACCACGTTGCAGGGCGAATCGACCCGGCAGCGGGTCACCTTGCGGAATCCGGCCTCGCCGCGGACCGCCCGGTCCCAGCTCTCGTGGAAAGTCCGGCCCAGGGGCGTCGCCGCCCCGTATCCGATCACAAAGACGCGTCTGTTCAGAGGAGCTTTCATGCGTTCATATCCTTCAGTTCAGTCTCCGACCCTTCTATCATGAATCCAACAAATTTTACAAAGGAAAGTCATAAATGGAGGTGAGAGCGGCAGGGGAGATTCAGAAAGAATGGGTTCAGAAGGAATAGGTTCAGAAGGAATAAATTGACACAAGAACCTGACTTCCTTATAGTCCTTGAGCAAAACAGGCCCTGCCGGTTCAAACATGCGGACTTTTCCGGAAATGTCCCGGAGGGTATGATGATGTCGGAAAATCAGGATGTGGTGAGCAGGGAGGTTCCATGAATATGTATCTCGATTACGAAAAACGATTGGGGAAAATCCGGGAGGAAATGGCCCGGAGCGATCTGGATGTCTTCGTGGGGACGCGGACGGTCAGCCTGAGTTATGTGACGGGGGCGTTCATCCCCTGGCGAAGCGCGGTGGTCGTATCGAAGGACGGCTTTGCAGGGCTGGTCACCATGCTCATCGATCATGAACGCCTGAAGCATGAATCGTGGCTGTCCAATATTTCTCCCTATGCTCCGCTTCCGGGCATGGACCTCTGCGATCTGGTCATCCACCTGCTCAGGCAGAACGGCATGGAGCGTGCGCGGATCGGCGTGGAGCTCGGCCATTCGCCGCGCGGCAACACGGGCTACCTGTTTGCCACCGAATTTGAGTTGCTGAAAGACGCGCTGCCCCAGGCGACCTATGTCAACGCCCTCGGGGTCATCGACCGCGCCTGCTATGTCAAGGAACCCGGCGAGATCAGGCTCATGCGCCAGGCGGCGGCGATGGCCGATGCGGCCGTGGATTGCGTCGGCAAGGCGCTTTATGCGGGCATTACGGAGACGGAGATCGCCGGCATCGGGGAAATGGAACTGCGCCGCCTCGGCAGCGAATACCACTGGGCCGTCACGGGTTCATCGGAGGTCGCCTCGGGGTACCGGACCGCCTACAACATGAACGGGACGACGCAGCCGACCCAGAAAATCGTGCAGCGGGGCGAGAATATCATTGCCGATTTTCATCCGTTGTATCAACTGTACAGCTCCGATCTGGCCCATAATTTCATCCTGGGAAAGCCGACGGAAGCGCAGCGGAAACTGGCCGACGCGTATCTGCAGACGGCGGAAACGATTGTGGCGAACTTCCGGGCGGGAAACCGGGTCGGGGATGTGCACAAGGCCGTGATGGAAAAGGTCAACGCACTGGGTTACGCCCCCTACACGATCCCGTCGTTCGGTCATGGACTCGGCGTCTTCGGCCATGAGTGGTATCCCGCGATCATCGACAATGATGAGTTCCGCGACGTGGTTCTGGAGGAAAATGCCGTCGAGGTGGCCTTCCTCGCTATGAGCGTTCCCGGCGTATGCGGGATGCGGCTCGAATGTCCCGTCCGCGTCACCGCAAACGGGGGCGAGATGCTGTGCAAAACCCCGCTCGGGCTGACGGTTCTCGATCTATGACCACGGCGGGCCTAAGATCAAATTAGACTGACAAGGTGGTTCATATCACACAGGAGTGACGCCCCCATGAATGATGAGCCCTTCCTCGGTCTGATTCAAAACGCTTCGTTATTGCTGGGCTGGCAGTCGCTTTCATCTTTGATCTGGCGGCGAGCCGCGCAAATTGAAACGTTCCCGCACAAATCACAATGTTCAACAAATATTAATGAATTTGATCGGTTATCTATGCTGTTATTCCCCCGATCATTGTGATATGACAACGCGAAATTTGAGGGTTTGGGCCAACGGATCGATGGCTGAAATATTTTGTCACCGCATGATAGAAGCTTTATTTCGCCCATCCGGATTTTCGTGATCTGCCGGGAAACGAGGCCGTCGAAACGCTATTGATCCGGCTGTGAGGATGTTCAAAGGCAAGATTCTGCCCCACCTGATATTTGAAAGGAGGTCAAGATGGCTATGGATGCATCGAAGAAGGAAGTTGTTGCCGTTCTGGAGAAAGTCATCAGCATTGTCAACAAAATGGGCGTCACAATCGAGGAGTTCCGTCCGGGAAATGTCAGGGTCCGGCTGCCCAAAGAACCCAACGTGAACCATGTCGGAATGGTCTATGCCGGTTCGCTCTTCTCCCTGGGCGATTATACCGGGGGTGTCCTCTTCATTTCCTGTTTCGACCTGAAAAAATACTACCCCATCGTTAAAGAGGCTTCCATCGCCTTCAAGCGGCCTGCCACGACCGATGTTACCATCGAGGCGTCCCTGACGCCCGCAGAGATTGAGGACCTCAAGGAAAAGGCCGACAATGCCGGCAAGGCGGATCTCATCAAAGAATTTGAATTGAAGGATGCGGATGGGAGCGTTTGCTGCGTTTTCAAGGGGAATTTCCAGCTCAGAAAGGTATAAAAGCAGGAAACATGGCAGAGAACACACCCGACAGGATCCCTTCCCGGAAGGAATGCGAGGAGCTCATGGCACAATACGCCATGCGGCCCCACATTGTTGCGCACTCCCTGCAGGTCATGCGTGTTTCCCTGGCAGTCACCGACCATCTGAAAAACGGCGTGTCCGTGAACAGGGATTTGGTGGCAGCCGCCGCCCTCCTGCACGACATTACCAAAACCAGATCATTTGTGACAAAGGAGCGGCATGATGCGTCCGGTGGAGCGCTCCTGAGAGAACTGGGGTTCCCGCATGTCGCGGAGATTGTGGAACAGCATGTCACCATCCGCAACGTGAATCTTCACGGGGAGCTTGAGGAGCGCGAGATCGTGTACTATGCCGACAAGCGGGTGCTGCACGACACCATCGTGACCATTGATGAGAGGGCGAATGACATTATGCAGCGATACGGCGCCGTGGAGGAGATACGCAGCCTGATCCTTCAAAACAAGAGTCAGGTGCTCGCGGTTGAAAGAAAAATCGCCCGTTTTATGAAGACTGAAATAGATCAGGCGATTGGGGGCATCAAGACAAAGAAAGCTCATGCGTCCGATGATCATCAATGATTGCGGGTGTTTTTACCAATACATCAAAACAGGGGGTCCTTTATGGCAAAGAAGATTCTGGTATTGTTGGGAAGTCCGAGAAAAAAAGGCAACAGCGCTATTCTTGCGGATCAGATAACGAAAGGGGCAAGATCGGCCAGGGCAAAAGTCGAAACCATTTATCTGCACGGCAAGACCATTGCGCCTTGCAAGGCCTGTTTCGCCTGTCAGAAGAAGAACAGCAAGGGTTGCTCCATCAAGGATGACATGCAGGACATCTATTTGAAACTCCTTGAAGCGGATGCATGGGTGATTGCAAGCCCGGTTTACTGGTTCACCATGTCCGCACAGACCAAGATCTTTATGGATCGTTGTTTCGCCCTTCCGGCTTACCAGAAAGATCCCTTCATCGGAAAGCGGATCGCCATTGCCATGACCTACGGTGGTGAAGACCCCTTCGATTCCGGTTGTGTCAATGCGCTGAGAACCTTTCAGGATGCGTTCGGTTACATAGAATCCCAAATCGTCGGCATGGTCTACGGCAGCGCCATGGATGCCGGTGATATCCGGAGCAACCAAAAAGTGATGGACGAGGCTTTCGATTTGGGGAAGAAACTTGCGTCCGAATGATAAGATGATGCGGGCGATTATTGGGTCAAAGCGTTATGATTGTGTTGGGAGTCGGGCATGGTTGATGATTTGGAAAAAAGAAAATTCCAGCGTCTTGAATTTCCCCTGCTGAATAATATCACCTAATTGTAGTTATTTGTGGTGTTTATTCCAAAACGCTGGCATCTGCGTTTTCCTCGGACTGGAAGGCCATGCAGAGGTTTATGCGGGAATATTCATGAATGATCACAACGCCTTGAGTCAACTTTAAGCATTGGCCGACAAGCTCGGAATACCCATACAGTACGACATTGTCAAAGACGACCTGACAGGCTTGGGTGGGTTGTGCCGCCTGGAAGGGGAATACGTTCTGATTATCCACTCAAAGGCGACCGTGAAAGAAAAGGTGCAGATCCTGCTGGAGGCGATAAGGCGTTTTGATCTGCACGATATCTATGTAAGGCCGGCTCTCAGAGAATTACTGGAAGAATATGGAAAATGACCTGCGTGAGACGGGGGTATATTGACCTGATGACCGGGAAGCAATAATCTCTCCTGAATTTTGCCGTCCAGATCCTCATTTCCTTCATATCGTTTAACCCATTTTAAAACTTCATTAAAAAATCATCCAATATTTTGTTATCAAAAATTCAATTGACACACAAAATCGTTCTCATATACGCTGATCATAACAAAGGAAGTTCGCATTAAATATGGCGGGCCAGATGGCAAATATGTTTATAGGTCAGCAATATCCTATACCTAAATAGATAAGGGGGACGTGATGATTCATGCAAACGATCTTCAGGCAAGGGTCCAACAACTGACAGAACGCACCTGGGACGTCCCTGCGATTCAGGCAAGGCATCAGAAACTTCTTGAAAGCGGCATTCCGCGTAAGGCGCTTGACTGGCACGAAATCATCACTCATAAAGAACACATTCTCGACCGCATCCAGTTCAGGGCGGAAGAATATGAATACTTCAGCCGTAACTGAGCCAAGGGCGCCGCTCTTCCCGTGATGGAAGAGTTTGGAATGGGCAGCCTGGAAATCCTCAAGGCGCTTTCGCCCTTTCCCGGTTTCGGGATAACGGGATGGATTTGCGGCGCTGTCAGCGGCGGTCTTGTCTCGCTTGGGCTCTTTTTCGGAAGCGATGACCTGACCCATTATCCTGCAACCGGAAAAGCCATTGCCGCCGCACGAACCTTCATCCCTCGATTTGAGAAGGTTCTGACCTCCATCCTTTGTCCGAAAATTCAGGAAGACGTTATTTTTGGCCGCTATATGGATCAACGCGCCAATGCGGATAACCTGGAAGCCTTCATTCGTGAGAACGGCTTCGTCAAGTGTGCTCTGCCTGCCGGCATCGGTGCGCGGATTGCGGCAGAAATCATTATTGAAAGCATGGAGGATCAGCAGACAGCATAAAACCATTACAAGGAGAGAGCGATGGAATTGGCAGAAGAGCTCAGGAGCAAGTTTGTCAGCAAGGCCGTTCGGAATGTTCAGCGGGGCTATACGGAAGACGATAAGTCGCGGGGGCTGTTCCGATCTGAAATCAGGCTGGACATCCAGCGGTCCCGCCTCATGACTGAATCCTTCCGGCAGACGGATGGGCAGGCCATGGTCCTTCGCCGGGCCAAGGCTCTTGCCCATGTGCTGGATCACATGGGCATATTTATCCGGGATTGGGAACGCATCGTCGGCTATCAGACCTCGGAGCCCGAGGGAATCTACCATCCCATTGACATGAACTGGAAATCCGTCAAGCGGCTCGTCAACAGCGAGGCCGGCAAAACCCTTCTTGATGAGGCGGGGAAGAAGGAACTGGAAGAGATCTGCGAATACTGGAAAGGCAAGTGCATGAGCGACCGTCAGCAGGAGATGTTCAGCGGCGATCTCGCGAAATACTGGCAGTATGAGGGGACCTTTCTCTGGACGCACTGGTCCGAACTGGGCATCCCCGACTATGAAGGATTGCTTCGCGAGGGCCTGGACGCAAGAATCAAGCGGGCGGAGGAACGACTGGAGGAGATTGACAGGACGATCCCGCGTGACTACATCGACCAGAAGGAATTCCTGCAAGCCGTGATTATCGTCCTGAAGGCGGTCATCCGTTTTTCCGGGCGCTATGCGGCCCTGGCAACGGATATGGCCGCCTCGGAAAAGGATGCGGAACGAAAGGCCCGTCTGGAGGAAATCGCCCGCACCTGTTCGTGGATTCCGGCCCATTCTCCCCGAACGTTCATTGAATCGGTACAGTTTTTCTACTTCATCCACCTGATCCGGTACCTTGAATACTCGACGCTCGGTATCGGGCTGCGCCTGGATTACATTCTGGGCCCCTATTACGAGAAAGACATCAAAGCAGGCCATCTTAAAAAGGACGATGCACTGGAGATTTTGCAACTCCTATGGGTCAAATTTCTGGAGTTGGGGCTCGTCTATTCGCCGCTGGTCACGTCCGTCTATGGGGGCGTGGCCTCGCTGCAGGCCATTACCATCGGCGGCAGGGACAATGAGGGACGGGACGTCACGAACGATCTGACCTATCTGGCGCTCGAAACGGCCAGGACCATGCGCACCATTGAACCGAGCATCGCCCTGAGGATTCACAACGACACACCGGATGAACTTCTGTCCGCCGCCACGGACACGATCCGGACCGGCATCGGTTATCCTTCCTTTTTCAACGATGAGGCCCTGATCCCCCTTCTGGAAAAATGGGGCGTGCCGCCGGAAGATGCGCGCATGTACGGCGTGTCGGGCTGCGTCTATATGGAAATTCCGGGCAAGAATATCACGCGCCGGGTTCTGGGTTACTTCGTGCTGGCAAAATGCCTGTGGTGGGCCCTCCACCAGGGTGTAAATCCAAAGACCGGCGAGCAGTGGGGAGCAAGGACGCCGGAGCCTGCCGCCTTCAGGTCCTGGCAGGACGTCCTCGAAGCCTATCTCACCCAGGTCAGGTTTTTCACGGCCAAAATGGCGGAAGTGGAAAACACCTGCCGCGATCTCTACGCAAAATACTGTCCGAAGCCCTTCTATTCGGCGATTGTAGAAGGGTGCATCGAGCAGGGCAAGGAGTGCAAGCAGTGGATTTACCCCTCCATGGTCCATGATTTTGCCATGGTCATTGCAGGCACCAATGTGGCGGATTCCATCACCGCCATCAGAAAGGTGGTCTTCGAGGACAAACGGGTCACCCTGCCTGAACTTATTGCGATCATGGACCGGAACTGGGAGGGTCGGGACGATATCCGTCAGGCCTGCATCAACGCCCCCAAATACGGCAATGACGACGATTACGCCGATCTGATCGCGCGCGAGGTTCATCACCGCACCGAGGCCGTCATGGAAACGGTGAAAGACCGGTTCGGCTATGGCATCCGGGGGGACGGCAGCGCCGTATCGGCCACATACGGACTGGCCGCGGACACCCCGGCCACGCCGGACGGTCGCCTGGACGGGGGACCCTTCGCCGATTCGACGCTGGCGCCGCAGCCCGGGGCGGACACGAAAGGGCCGACGGCCGTGCTGAACTCCTGCGCGAAGATCGACACGATGCAGACATACAATCACCTGCTGAACCAGAAATTTCTGCCCCAGTATCTCGAAGATGACATGAAGCCTGTCTTTCTGAGTTACTTGAAGACCTGGCGGGACAAAAAAATCTCTCACATCCAGTTCAATATCGTGGACAGGCAGACCCTGATCGAGGCCCAGCAATATCCTGAAAAGTATCGGGATCTCATTGTGCGCGTCGCCGGATTCAGCGCCTATTTTGCGGATCTCTCCAGGGGTCTCCAGGACCATATCATTGCGAGAACGGAACAGAGCCTGTCATAAACGATTGTCAGGCCGTCAGCGGCGCCCTTCCCTCGGCAGCCGGGTGGAAGGCTCCCCCTCATCAACCGGACAGAGTCAGTGATTACAGACAAGCATAAAGGACTCGTTTTCAATATCCAGCGTTTCAGCATCCACGACGGGCCGGGCATCAGGACCACTGTTTTCATGAAGGGCTGCCCCCTGCGCTGTTTCTGGTGTTCCAATCCCGAATCCCAGGATTATTCCCCCAATCTCATCGTAAGGGGTATCAACTGCAAAGGATGCGGCGCCTGTGTCGAAGCCTGCCCCCGGGGGGCCATTACGATGACGCTTGCGGAAGGGAGAAAAATCGACTGGTCCCGCTGCGATCAATGCCTGCTGTGCGTCGGCGCCTGCCTGTACCGTTCGCTGAATCGCTGTGGAAGCTATATGGAGATTGTTGATATCGTTGACGAAGTAATGAAGGATGGGGATTTTTACCGTCACTCCGGAGGGGGGGTCACGGTATCAGGAGGAGAAGCCCTTTGCCAGAGCGAAGGGGTCGCCCGTCTTCTGGAACTCTGTAAAACACAGGGTCTGCATACAGCCCTGGACACGTCGGGTTACGCCGCCTGGGAAAAGCTGGCGCGCGTCCTTGAATTCACGGACATGGTTCTGTTTGATGTAAAGCATCTTGACCCTGACGAGCACACAAGGGCGACCGGCGTGGGAAACGGGCTGATTCTTGAAAATCTGGAGAAGGCGGCAAAACAAAAAAGAATATGGATTCGCATGCCCCTCATCGCGGGATTCAACGATTCCGAGGCGCATATCCGGCAAATGGCCGCGCTGGCAAAAAGGATCGGCGCCGAGAGGATGTCGCTTCTTCCCTATCATGAGGGGGGGAAGGCAAAATGCCTGCAGCTCGGCCGGCACTATCCCTGTCCCGATGCAAGCGCCCCGGCCGAGGATCATGTTCGCGTGTTGAAGGATATCCTGGAAAGAGAAGGCATGAAGGTGTTCGTTGGCAGTTAACCCATTATCACGGGAAGGGGCATTATGGATTTCAGATTGACCGAAGAACAGGAGCTGATTCGCAGGAACATGCGTGAGTTTGCCGAGCGGCATGTGGACCCCATCGCTGCAGAGATCGACGGGAACAGCCGCCATCCGGTGGAGCTTTTCAGGAAGCTCGGCGAGGAGGGCTGGATGGGGATCCCTATTCCTGAGGCATATGGCGGCGCCGGCGCCGATTTTGTAACGCACGTTGTCGCCGTGGAAGAGATTTCCCGCTCCTGCTCCTCCACCGGCTTCACGTTGTCCTTTCATGCCGGCATTATCGGCCTGTCGCTATATCTTTTTGGAGACGAAGACCAGAAGCAGAGATACCTGGTTCCATTGGCCCGGGGGCGGCATCTGGGGGCTTTCGCATTGACGGAGCCCGGAGCCGGTACGGATGTCATGGCCGTCGCCGCCACGGCCGTACGTCGAGGCAACTGCTATGTCATCAACGGGACCAAAACTTTTGTCTCCAACGGTCCCGTCGCCGACACCTACATCATTTTTGCATGGACCGACAAAACGGCAGGCAAGAGGGGCATGAGCGCTTTTATCGTCCCCAAAGAAACTTCGGGATTGAAACCCGGTGTGCATTTCCAGAAAATGGGACTCCGATCGTCTCAAACATCGGAAGTGGTCTTCAGGGATTGTGAGGTCCCGGAGGAAAATCTTTTGGGAAGGGAGGGAGAGGGGCTTGGCATCGCCATGACGGGATTCGACCGGGGCAGGATTGGGATTGCCGCGCAGGCCACAGGTATCCTTCAGGCGGCGTTTGATGAATCGATCAAATATTCCAGGGAGAGGATCCAGTTTGGCAAGCCCATCGCCGGTCAACAGGCCATCGCCTGGATGATCGCCGACATGGCGACCGACCTCTCCGCCGCCCGGCATCTCACCTGTCATGCCGCCTGGTTGAAGGACCATCACCAACCCTTCGGCAAAGAGGCCGCCATGGCCAAGCTTTTTGCAACGGAAGCCGCCATGAGGCATACCACCAAAGCCGTCCAGATCCACGGGGGTTACGGATATATCAAGGGCGCGAAAGTGGAGCGACTGATGCGCGACGCCAAGATTGCTGAAATCTACGAGGGCACATCGGAGGCCCAGAGAATGGTCATCTCCGGAAGCGTCCTGCGAGGGGGGAATTGATGCGCATCTTATCGGACAGGGATATCCCCGGACCGTCAATAAGCGATATTTTGGCAGACACCCCGTTCCATGAAGGGTCGGCAACAGACCCGCTGTTTTACGGCCGGCATCCTCTTGACTCGCAAGATTCTCGTTGATATATTTCATTCAAGTTATTGAATTACTGATTATTCGTGTGAAAGAGTCAGGAGATATGAAAAACGAAGAAAAAAGAGAGAAGGTGGATATATGTCATAACGAGAGAGAGGGTTTCTTCTTTTGTGATGTTGACGGGCATCGGTGTGTGGTTGAATACGAAATGAAAGATAATGGTGCAACCAAGGATGTGTTTCATACGTTCGTTCATCCAGGCTGTAGCGGGAGGGGGATCGCCGGAGAGTTATTGAAGGCTGTCGTCGATTATGCCGCCGAACGCGGGAAAAAGATCATTCCTTCCTGCTCGTATGCCGTAACCTACTTTCGCCGCCACAAAGAACAGCAGGGGCTGCTCGCGGAGGGAATAAGCGTAGAAGATGACGGCGGCAGCTGCCGCCTTCCCAAGATCAGGGAAGCGTAGAAAAATTCGGAGGAACATCTGCCGGCCTTCTCCTGCAAGCGTCGCTGCCGTCAATCGATAAGATTAAATGCCCTTCCAGCCTCTGGCCTGAACCGTGGCAGGCCTAAAACAGCCTGTCTCTGTCTGCATTTTGGCAAAGTTATTTTTACGGATGGTAAATTCCTCAGATATGCCAGCGTTGAAGTCATAATCATGGCCTGTTTACCATTGACATAAGACACCCCTTGCTTCACACTACGATGACAAAATTCAAAATCTTATCACTCGCATCCAGGCAGAAATTAAGATCATGAAAATATTCTTTTATGGTCGTTATTAGATTGACACATCAGACCACTCGTTTTATTGTCCTGCCTGGAAGTAATGATTCATCCATTTTGGAAACGTTGGGCACAGAAAAGAACATGCGCCATTGCGGGATCAACTTACGGATGGAGTGCCGAGGGAAGATCCTTTCAGTGTTCAAGTCCCGGCCTTATATAGAAAACAGAATACCGGATTCAAGAGAACGACGGGGCTGAAATCATGGCACGATCCCTGTGGTTTGTTCGACTGCTCAAGAAAACTTTTTCGCACCGGTTCTTCTATGCCCGGCTCAGTAAGCTGCCGGTTCTTGGAAGCATGATGGATCATCTGCTCTTCGAGGGCGATGACATCATCTATCTGCCCAAGAACAGGGCCATTGCTGTAAATGAGGACATTCCGCTGCCCGGTACTGCGGTGCTGCCTTCTGCCGTCGTGGATCACTTCATCGAAAAAGCCAATTACCACTGGGTGATGAATGAATGCATTTGTCGGGAGGCGACGAACTGCAAGGACTATCCGCATGATCTGGGATGCCTGTTTCTGGGGGAAGCGGCCCTCGGAATCCATCCGGAACTGGGACGCCGCGTCACAAAGCAGGAAGCCGGAGAGCATATCCATCGGTGCCGGCAAGCGGGGTTGACGCATCTGGTCGGACGCAACAAACTTGATACCATCTGGCTGGGCGTTGGTCCCGGCAATAAACTGCTTACGATCTGCAATTGCTGCCCCTGCTGTTGTCTCTGGCGAATCCTTCCCTATTTGACTGACAGTATCAGCGGTAAAGTTGGGAAAATGCCCGGCGTGACCGTGACCGTGAGTGACCGGTGCACCGGCTGCGGCCTCTGCCTGGATGGTGTGTGCTTCGTAGATGCCATTCATCTGGTTGAAGGTCGCGCCGTGCATACGCAAGCCTGCCGGGGATGCGGCCACTGTGTAACCGTCTGCCCCTCAAGCGCCATAGAAATCGCATACGAAAATGACAGGATCGTTCAGGATTCTATTGAACGTCTCTCTCGCCTCGTCGACCTTTCGTGACGGCGGCATGAAAGCGCAAATGCCATATAAGGAGACTGACCCCAGGCGATTGATCGTGATCCCGCGCTGGTCTGGCACACCAGCCAGCGACTGGTATCCCTGGATTACCTCGGAGTTGAACGCCTTTCAACCCCGGCCCTTCGATCCGGTGGTGGTGGCCGCCATGCCTGATCCGGACGAACCGACCATCCCGGCCTGGGTCGGCCGGGTCCGGCAGTTGCTGGGCGACGATCCCGACGAGATCGCCCGGACAGTGATGGTCGGGCACAGTGTCGGCTGCCAGGCGATCCTGCGTGCCTTGGCGGAGCTGCCTGATGGCGTACACGTCAACGGTGTTCTATGTGTGGCCGGCTGGCTCTGGACCGACGAACCCTGGGACAGCCTCGTCCCGTGGATTGAGACGCCGTTCGTTCCGGCACATACCCGGGACGCTGCGAACCGGCGGATCGTGGTTATGATGTCCGACAACGATCCCTACACGTTCGACTGGCGTGCCCATCGCGCAGCGTGGCAGGAACGGCTGGGCGGTTCCGTCACGATGGTCTCAGGGGTTGAGCATTTTAACGGTGAGCAGTATCCGATCATCTTACAGACTCTGCTCGACCACTTTGCTCACAGGGAGACTGACTCATGAGTTCGGTTCAATATGTCAATATTAGCGTTATAAGCTTGCCGTAGTGTTGCTTGGGGTGACTTTTCGAGAACGGAACTTGTCAATGAAAATGAGACACCTCCGGCAACAATTTAGTGAAGCGCAGATTGATTCCGGCTTTTCGTCGTTGAGAAAGCGCTGCACTGCCCTGATTCGCTCTTGCTGGATTTCATCCTTCATGAACACCTCCTAAATGAGTTTTTGTGTTTATGAGAATGATCCGGTGACTATTCGATTTTCAAAGAACAAATTCTACGATGTCATGGCACCTTTTTTTGTCCACGATGTCGTGGCACTCAACAAGTATTCAATAAGATCAGGATAGTCCAGTCAAAGACAAAAGAACAAAAATAGACGGTTCCCCCTCCCTTCTCAACGTATCCCTCATTATGCTGAGGTTCCACCAAATGTGGAGGCTCAGCAAGTCATTTCAGACTTTTCCGCCATTCTCTCCTTTTAATCTAACCCACTGCTACTAAAGGATGAATTCAGGTTTTTGATTTCCTTTCGCTTGTTGGCAAGTCCCTTGCAATTACACTCTGTAAGATCCTGGTCACCATACGAATGGGGGACCTTTCTGAGAAGCGTATGGTGTTGTTACAGGCGATTGCTTCAATGTCCGCTTCAATGTGGAGAAGGGATGCCAGGCCAGAAATCAAATCGAAATCCTAAAGGAGGATACCATGAAATCGAGCATTAGAGACAAAGCGGAAGGCACGTTTCACGAAGTGAAGGGTAAGGTCAAGGAGGTTGCCGGGAAAGTTACCGATAATCCAAAGTTGGAAGCTGAAGGTATCGATGAAAAGATAGCCGGCAAAGTTCAGGAAAAGATCGGCGAGGTTAAGAAGGTATTGGGGAACTAGCGAGGGAGGTGAACTCATGTCAAGTCAGATCGAAGGTTTCGTAAAAGGCATCATTCTTGGGGGTATTATCGGCGCTGCGATCGGTATCCTCTATGCGCCGCAAAGCGGCCGGAAGACACGGGAGGATATCAGCGGAAAAGGGGAGGAATTACTTACGAAGGTCAAAGAGGAATACGAGGCGGTGCTGAAAAAAAGCGGCAAGGCCTACGAATCGGCAGTCAAGCAATTGAAGCACCTGGAGTCCTCCACGTTGAAGAAGGTCGGAGAAATGGAGGAAAAGGTGGATGAGTTGACTGAACTGGGGAAAGAAGCGCTTCACGACACCAAGAGCCACCTGAAAGAAGCCGTGAATACGGCTGTTCATGCCTTCAAGTAGGAAGCAGGGGGAGCGACAACAACAAACTGAGATGAACCTCAGACAGAAGGAGTATGCCAATAAAGAAATTTGTTTAAAGTGTCATCACCGCATTGATGATAATCGTCCTGTCGGGTGGGCTATCCGGCTGTGCGAAAGAGGGCCCAGTCGAGAAAGCCGGCAAGAAGGTCGATAAGGCGATAGAAAAAACCGGAGAGCAGATCGAAAAAGCGGGTGAGAAAGTACAGGATGCCGTAAAATAGGAGAGTACCCGCGAAAGCCGGGCGCATGGCCGCGAGTTGTCAAGACAATGAAAATGCTGCTGCCGCTCTTGATGGCACTCAATGCAGCGACCACGGCCGCGCAAAGACCCGGCGCCAACATCAGCGGAATGGCAGAGTGAAACCCGGACACGACACCAGGAGGCCGGCATGCACCTCAGGCACATCTGGTACCTGATCAGGAAATCCTTAGAGGCGTGGGTGGACGATTACGCCCCGAGCATGGGCGCAGCGCTTGCCTACTACACGCTTTTCTCGATTGCCCCGCTGCTCATGATCGCCATTGCAGTGGCTGGCCTTGCTTTTGGCCAGGAAGCAGCCCGGGGAGAAATTGTCACGCAGATACAAGGCGTCATCGGACGGGAAGGCGCAATCGCAGTTCAGGGCTTGCTAAAAAGCGTTAATGAGCCCGCTCGAGGCATCTTCCTGACGGTGGTCGGCATCATTACGCTGGTCATTGGGGCAACGACGGTGTTCGCGGAATTGCAAAGCGACCTTGACCGCATCTGGCGCATTCCCGCCCCTGCGAAAGAGAACGGCATATGGGTCCTGCTGCGCACGCGGTTGCTTTCTTTCGGCTTGGTGCTGGGACTGGGGTTCCTTCTGCTGGTCTCGCTGGTAGTGAGTGCCGCGATCGCTGCATTCGGCAAATGGTGGGATGGGGTTTTCGAAGGCTGGGAAGCGTTACTCCAGGCGCTTAATTTCGGTATCTCTTTCGCAATTACGACTTTACTCTTTGCGTTGATCTACAAGCTCATGCCGCGGGCCAGAATCGCCTGGCGGGACGTGTGGGTAGGCGCGGGCGTAACCGCGCTCTTGTTCGAAATCGGCAAATTCCTCATCGGCCTTTATCTTGGCAAGAACAGCGTGGCATCCGGTTTCGGTGCTGCGGGTTCGCTGGTCGTTCTATTGGTGTGGGTCTATTTCGCTGCACAGATCTTCCTGCTCGGCGCCGAGTTTACTTGGGTGTACGCGCACGAGCATGGTTCGAAAGCGGGTCAAACCGTGCAGGAGGCGGTCCCGGCGGTGCCGAATCGTTCGAACGGAGCGGTTGCCACGGCGGATACGAAAAGCGGCGATCGGATGGCTCAAGGCTGTCCAACTGGTTCCGACCAAAAAAAAGGATTCTACACGATACTCTCGGTAATGGCAGTGTTGCGGATACCCCAGATGTGTTGATGCTTTCCTAATGGTTATCATTGATTATTAAAATTTGCACTTTTAAGGAGTTGTAGAGACAGCGATTCCGGTGGTTTTTTGCGATTTTGAGAATCAATAATCGAATTTTTAAGCAATCCTTCCTCCAGTGTTGTTTCTCCCGATCAGCTCATTCATTAACCATTTCGATCGGAAATTCATAACGATCAATTCTATCCGGATCCTAATTATTCCTGGGACGACTACATTCAGGTATGACGCCCAGAATATTTGAGGCGAGACGGTGGGGTTTGTCTGAAATACGCTCAAAAGGGCCATCGCAACGGGATAAAAGATCAACAAGAAGAACAATGATCAACATGATCCGGGAAATGATGCCGCGCCGCACATTATTCCGGGCCGGTCTTGCAGTTAGCAGATAAACTGGAGATTACATCACTCCCAATTTCATCTGCCGTGAGGACCCTGGAAGATGGAGCGAAATCAAAGCCTTAAAATCCTTTCAGAAACCCGATGATGCATTGAGGGAAAGGATGGGGCCGCAGTGATCCTTGGCCTCAACCCGAGTACTTTAAGAGCGAGAATGCATAAGCTCAGGATTGTCCGACCGGAGACAAAGGAACCAGATTAGATCTGTCCACCGCCCCTCAACCTATCCCTCAATACATTGAGGTTCCACCAAATGTGGAGGCTCAGCAAGTCATTTCAGACTTTTCCGCCATTCTCTCCTTTTAATCTAACCCACTGCTATTAAAGGATGAATTCAGGATTTAGATATTGTTTTGTTTGTTGGCAGGCCCCTTGCAATTACGATCTGTAAGATGCTGGTCATCATACGAATGGGGGACCTTTCTGAGAAGCGTATGGAACTGTCACAGGGATTGCTTCACTGTCCTGTACGATAAGGATGGAAAAAAGATTCCAGCCCAGCAATCAAATTTAAATCCTAAAGGAGGAATACCATGAAATCGAGCATTAGAGACAAAGCGGAAGGCACGTTTCACGAAGTGAAGGGTAAGGTCAAGGAGGTTGCCGGGAAAGTTACCGATAATCCAAAGTTGGAAGCTGAAGGTATCGATGAAAAGATAGCCGGCAAAGTTCAGGAAAAGATCGGCGAGGTTAAGAAGGTATTGGGGAAGTAGTGAAATCACGGAAGAACCAAAAACAGCCGCAGATGTCCCAAAAATAAGGGAGGAAATTACCATGGGTACTGAAATGATCATTCTCATCGTCGTGTTGGTCCTATTGTTCGGCGGGGGCGGCGGTTACTGTTGGACTAGACGAAAGTAGTTGTCACTTCTAAAATTGTTTAATGCAAATAAATTACGATAGGTTAAACAGAATATTGAAAGAAGAAACCCATGAAAAGTTTAGAAACATTTCGCAATCAAGCAGGGAAAATTGGTTACATTCTGTTGTGGCTGTTGGGGGTTCCGATTCCTATTTTGATTGTAATATATCTGCTGCGTGGCTGACCATGATAGGAGCCAAACCCCTGAATGTAAAAAGTATGCTCATGGCTACACGATCAGGAGTGAATTCTTTCAGTTTCAGTAGTTTTCAGAGTAAGCCTCTTTACTCCGCCGTCCCTCCTAGCAAGGGATAGGAAGGGCGGCCATTCTTACCGTGATGACAAAAAATACGGGAGTGACAGTACAGAGGCTATTCTTGTAGTGACATCGGAGAAAAATGGAAGTTAACTAAAGAAGGAGGTTAGGATAATGTCAGACAGAACATACGATTATTTCAGAGGTTTGCTTATTGGGGGATTGATCGGCGCTGTTATGGGTATTTTATATGCTCCAAAGAGCGGCAAAGAAACGCGGGAAGAAATAGGCCGTAAAACAGAGGAACTCATAGCGAAGGCTAAAGAGGAATATGAATTGGCACTTGAAAAAAGCAAGAAAGCTTATGATGCTACTGTGAAGTGTTTACAGCAGATGGAATTGTCTGCAAAGGAAAAATTCAGCGAGATGGAAGAGAAAGCCGGAGAACTTGCCGAACGGGGGAAAGAAACACTTCAGGACACGAACGGTCGTTTTAAAAAAGCAATGGATGCAGGTGTCGAAGCTTTCAAAGAAGAGAAGGGAAAGGCAATCTGACAGGCCGACTCATCCTAAAGGAGGAAATATATGCAACCGCTGGATATCAATGTGGCTGTTTTAAGTATTGTGTTTCTCCTGATAGCAGTCCTATTCATTTCTTCTTTGAAAGAGTTTTGGCGAACCGCAAAGAGCATTACCGCCACCTTGCACATGCTGAACGAAAGTCTACCCGGCACCCTGAGAAATTTGGAAGAGATAACAACAAACATAAACATGGCAACCCTTACGGTAAAGAACCACATCGAGGATTTAACGCCTGCAGTCGAAGGCATTAAAGGCATACTGGAGATGTTTCTTGAATTGGGACATGTCGTGCGGGCGGGCATCCGTCACCCCTTCTTCAAAACGGTAAATACAATAACTGCTGTAGTAAAAGGGGGACGGGCTTTTCTTGATGTTTATCGTACTCCTAAATCTCTTGGGTAAATCCCCGCCTGTCACTGTAGAGCGCTTTGGGCACTGGTATTATTGTAGGGGGTGCGACAAGACAACCGGCATTCTCTTGTCCGAGATGAAGTGGAGCTTCTTTACAAAGGATAAAGATGTTGCCCTTAAAACAGCTAAATCACGCATAGGATAGAAATGCCAGGATTGCTGTTTTATGGAGAGCTGCCGTTTTATCATCACTCTACCTGCATGATTGCTAATTGCGGTCAGTAGGGTAGATATTTATAAAGCTTTGGAAGTGTGAAATGCAAGAGAGCCTTCAGAACCAACCCCGGATTAAGATCCTCCCCGTCCTGAGTGTTAATGAGAGGCTCAGATTGCGAGAGGCGGATATCGGCGATGTTATAAAAACGGTGCAGGGCGTCTTTCCACAGTATATTGACGAGGATATTGATGTAACAATTACGCTTTTAGAAAAAAACCTGAAGATCATAGCAGATATGGCCCTTATGAAGGAAGCCTTAAGTCATCTTGTCAGGAATGCAATGCCCGGTTGCGGCAAGCCCTCACTGACGATCAATCAGGTCCATTTCAATATTGAATCTCTGCTCAAAAGCGACGACTCTGTCATAGGCACATGCGCTTTCATTTCTCTTGCAGCAATAGGTACATACATATGTGTTGATGAGAAGATAAAGGAGAAAATACTTGAGCCCTTCTTTACAACAAAAACAGAGGGTAATGGTCTGGGGCTCGCCATGGCTTACCGCATTATCAAGCATCATCACGGGAGAATAAAAGTGCAAAGCCGAGTGGGACAGGCTAAAGAAGCCAACATATATCTTCCACTTACCAGGTTGGAAATGGTGAGTATGATGTCAATGCCAACAGAGTGAACTTTTAGTTGTGAAAAAATTCGTCAAGGGATTATGAATCGCCAAGGAGCACTCATGCCCTCTCGCCATAAACGCAAGACAAAATCTTTAGTTTCCAAGGCGGCAGAACTTGCTTTCGCCGCACCGCAGGTCGTCGCTCAGCGAGTAACGCGCATGGCCATCGCAGGTCCCTCCGTTTCAGAACATGATCGTAAGGAATTCCAAAGTATGGGTGCGGAGAAGACGTCTGCGTTCTTTGAGTCTTGGAACGCTATGACCATGCAAGCCATCCCTCTGTGCCAATCAAGCCCTGGCTGTTTCCTTCCTTCCTTCCTTCGCTCGTTTTGGGCAGAGGCATGCAACTGTGCATCGGGAGCATCAGCTAGCGCCAAGCGTCTAGCGCGTACCAAGCTCCGGTAACCGATAATCCAAAATTGGAAGCTGAAGGCGCCGTTGAAAAGGTAGCCAGCAAAGTTCAGGAAAAGATCGGTCAGGTCAAGAAGGTTTTTGGGAAGTTATGAGAAATATACGCATAAGCCGGATGAAAAAATGAAGATCAGCAAGGTAAAAGAACGTCAAAGATCTCAACTTAACTCAACAACTATAAACGAGAGACTAAAGGAGAAGATATGACGGAAGCGACCAAGATTACGGAGGAAATGTACGGTGTCGTCTTGGCATCCAAAATCATCGGCGCGAAGGTGTACAACCACCAGTATGATGATTTGGGCAAGATCCACGAACTGGTGATCGACGCCATGGAAGGTTGCGTAGCCTACGCGGTTCTCTCCTTCGGTGGCTTCATGGGTATGGGGAACAAACTGTTCGCTATACCTTGGAAGGCATTCGAGTTTGCCAAGCCTGAGCACACACTCTTAGAGATCGCCGAGCCTGGGGACAAGCTCATGCTCAATGTGGATAAGGAGAAACTGAAGGCAGCTCCCGGGTTTGACCATGACGCCAAGTGGCCAGATTTCGCGGACAGGACTTGGGGAAACAGCATTTACGACTACTACGGCTACTCCACCTACTGGAAGCCCTAGGATAGACGATTCGGGCGCTCGCTGATTTCAATAATTTCTTGGATCGGCAAGCGCCCCTTCACAGTTAGTGACGTAGCCCCCGTTTAGACCGGACACTCTTCCAACTGGAAATAAGTTGTAGTAATTGACGTAGCCCCCGTTTAGACCGGACACTCTTCCAACTGGAAATAAGTTGTAGTAATAGGACTAGAGATAGGACTAGTTCCAGAAAGAAGAGGGCCATGGAAACGATAGAGGTCATCACATCGGTACAGCACCGGCAACCGAAAGGGTCGGGAACAGATAGGCCCCATCTAAACCACCGCGCCACATCTCGACTCTACACCGCACAATTCCGTACCAGGCGGTTCACTGGACGCCGAGGATGTCTGCGGCTCTGACGCATCAAGTTACATGGTGACGCAAGGGATCTTGGTTGTCGGGCGCCGGAGGAATCATACAATCGGAAAGCGAACCCGCTTAACGCAGTCTCGGGTCCAGCGAATCGCGGATGCCCTCGCCCAGCAGGTTATAGCCCAGCACCGTAATCAGAATGGCCAGGCCGGGATAGAACGAGAGCCACCAGGCGATGTCGATGTTGTCCTTGCCGGCCGTGAGGATATTGCCCCAGCTTGGCGTCGGCGGCTGCACCCCGATGCCCAGAAAGCTCAGGGCCGATTCCGTGAGGATCGCGCCGGCGACGCCCAGCGTTGCGGCCACAAGGATGGAGGCCATGGCATTGGGCAGGATGTGGATGAAGATGATGCGCAGGTCGCCGGCGCCTATCACGCGCGCCGCCAGGACAAAATCCCGCTCCTTGAGCGAAATGAAGTCGGCGCGGACCAGACGCGTGATGCCCGTCCAGCCCGTCAGTCCGATGACGATCATGATGTTCCAGATGGAGGGCTCCAGAATGGCGATGACGGCCAGGATCAGGAAGAACGTGGGGAAGCAGAGCATGACATCCACAAAGCGCATGATCACGGCGTCCACCCACCGGCCGTAATAGCCCGAGACGGCGCCCAGGATGGCGCCGATTAAAATGGCGATGCCCGTGGCGACGAAGCCGACCTTCAGTGAAATGCGCGCGCCCCAGATCATGCGCGACAGCACGTCGCGTCCCAGTTGATCGGTGCCGAAGGGATGGGCGGCCGATGGTCCCGCGAGTACCTGGGTGAGGTCGATCGCATTGGGGTCATAGGGCGCGATCCAGGGCGCCAGCAGCGAGACGGCAAACAGCGCGAGCACCACGAGGCACCCCGCCACGGCCATCCCGTTTTTCAGAAATCGTCTTCGGAAGTCGGATTCCATATCACGATACCCTGATGCGCGGATCGGCGACGGCGTAGGAAACGTCGGCGATCAGGTTGCCCAGCAGCGTCAGCACGGCGCCGATGAACAGGATGCCCATCACGACCGGGTAGTCCCGGGACATGACGGACATGTAAAAGAGCTGGCCCATGCCGGGAATGGCGAAGATGGTTTCAAAAATCACGCTGCCGCCGATGAGCCCCGGAATCGACAACCCCAGAATCGTGATCACGGGAAGCAGGGCATTCCTCAGGGCGTGTTTGTAGATGACCGCGCGCTCGCTGAGACCCTTGGCGCGGGCCGTCGTGATATAGTCCTGCCGGATGACCTCCAGCATATTGGACCGCATGTACCGGGAGAGGCCGGCCAGCCCGCCGAACGCCGAGAGCGTGACCGGCAGAATCAGATGCTTGACGAGGTCCCAGAACGCGGCTCCGGCAGGCAGGTATTCGTAGTTCAGCGACCGGATGCCCGATATGGGAAGCCATCCGAGCTGCACGCCGAAGAGAATCATCAGAAGCAGCGCGAGCCAGAACGTGGGCATGGCGAAGCCGATGAAGACGAAGACGCTGGTCAGCTTGTCGAAAAGCGAGTTCTGGCGGACGGCGGACAGGACGCCGAGGGGAATGGCGATGGCCAGAATGAGGATCAGCGACAGCACATTTATCAGAATCGTGATGGGCAGCCGTTCGAAAATCTTGTCCGCCACGGGCCGGTGATCCGTGGAGAAGGATTGTCCCAGATCCAGCACCGCCAGTTTTTTCACCCAGATCAAGTACTGCTGATAGAGGGGTTTGTCGAGGTCGTACATGGCCCGCAGGCGCGCCTGCGCCTCAGCGGAGGCCCGCGGGTTCATCTGGGTCTGCATGTCGGTGGGAGACCCGGGGGCCAGATGCATGACGCCGAAGCAGATGATTGTAATCCCGACCAGAAGCGGCGCCATGAAGAGCAGTCTTTTCGCGATGTATTGCAACATTGACGGGGAGGCCTCACCAATTCGCGATCAAGTTCATGTCCTTGATGTTCTTGAGACTTTTCCTTAGATTCGCCTCGGAATGGGCTTCCAGCGTCAGGATCGGGCGCCGCCCCATGTCTCTGAGCTTTTTCAGCAGTTCGCCAAAGGGGAACGTCCCCTCTCCGGGCGGCAGATGCTCGTCCGTGGCGCCGCGATTGTCGTGCAGGTGAAGCTGGCCCGTCAGGGGGCCCAACTGATCGATCCAGTCCGCCAGGGGCGCCTTGGCGAAGGCGTTGAAATGGCCCGTATCGAAGCAGAAACAGACGCGGGGGGAACGCAGGGCGCACAGCAGCTCCTTCAGCAGGCGGGGATCGGTTTCGTAAACATTCTCCAGCGCGATGCGGGTATCCATCTGTTCGGCCATGACCAGGAACGGTCGCCAGGAGGCGATGCTGTTTTCAAGCCACAGCGCTTCCGTGGAGACATAGTAACGTTCGTCGAAGGAGGGATGGCAGACGATGGAACGGGGACGGAAGGCGGGCGCCAGATCGAAGAGCTGCCGCAGCCGGTCCGTCGTCGCACGGCGGATGATCGGATCGAGCGCGCCGGGCCTCAGGTCCATAAAGGGGGCGTGGATCGTCGTCGTCAGCCCGGCATCGAGCAGGGTGTCGGCGACCCGCCTGTAATCGTCCGCACCGAACCGGTCGAGCGTTTCATGGCTGAAACCGATTTCCGGATTGATGCGCTCCTTGAGGACCATCGGCAGATACTGGTCCCTGAGCATGTGAAAGGGCAGATGGATCTGTATTTTTTTCAGGAGATTCTGCATGTTGGTTGCACCTGTCGGAAATGGCGTTTTGTTTATCACAGGGACCGCGCTTTAACAACCGGCAAATTCGCCCGTGTCAATAGCGAATAGAACTGTCCGGTTTTGTAGCAAATGAATGGTCCGCTTTTCTGCTCTTCAGGAGAGCCTGTTTTTTGAGCAGGAGGAAGAGCGGCGGACATGCGCCCTCGACGCGCCGCATCTCCTTGCATTTTATATTGATTTTCCTTTGCAATTTTCGCCCTGACAGGATATGGATCGCGTGTCGGCAGTATTACACCGGCAACCCTATACATCAAAACGGTCATTCCCGCGGAAGCGGGAAGCCATGACTGTACTGGATTCCGGGTCAAGCCCGGAGTGACAACCCTTAACATGTTTACTTACCGGAGTAATAACATTCATGAGAGAGGGTATGATGCGGAAACCGACGTGGATACTTCCCCCGGTTGTGCTTTTTTTAAGTTTGTTTCTGATCGGCCCTGCCGGCGCGATGGACGAATTCGATGAAGCGAGCTGGAGAAAAACGGTCGAAGCCGCCAGCGTCGAGGACCTCTACGCCCCCCACTTCAAGGACGGACGATTCTTCAATCCCTGGATGCCCCAGGACCGGAAGGGCTTCCTGCGGTTTCTGAAGTGGAAGCTCTCCGCTAAAAAAGACAACCCCGGGAACGTCGCCGCGCCGCTGCCCGCCGTGATTCCCGGCGCCGTGGAGCGGATCAGAGCCATGCCCGGGGGCGATTTCATCCTCTGGGTCGGTCATGCGACATTTCTCATGCGCCTGAACGGCGAATACTGGCTCACGGACCCCATTTTTTCCGATCGGGCGCTGCTGCCGAAGAGAAAGACGCCCCCTGCGATAAACGCCGCCGACCTCAAAAAACTGGGGATCGGCAAGCTCAACGTCGTCGTCTCGCACAATCACTATGACCACCTGGACCGCAAGAGCATCGAGGCCCTTCCCGACGACGCCCGCTATTACGTTCCGCTGGGCCTCAAGCGGTTCTTCACAAATCTCGGCAAGCAGGACGTGGTCGAGATGGACTGGTGGCAGAAAAACACTCACGGCAGCGGCGTCGAGGTGATCTGTCTGCCCATGCAGCACTGGTCGCGGCGCATCGGGCAGGCCGTCAACGAAACGCTCTGGGCGAGTTTTCTGATCGTCACGCCCTCCGTGACGGTCTATTTTGCGGGCGACAGCGGCTATTTCATCGGCTACCGCGAGATCGGCCGGCGCTATCCCGGCATCGACTACGTCCTGATGCCCACGACGGCCTACCGCCCGCGCTGGTTCATGCACTACGCCCACGTGGATATCGACGAGGCCATCGACGCTTTCGACGACCTCCGGGCTCGCTATTTCATCCCGACGCAGTGGGGCGCCTTCCACCTCGGCGACGAACCGCCCGGCTATCCGGCCCTGGAACTCAAAAGAAGAATCGCGGAAAGGAATCTCGATTCCTCGCGCTTCATCATCCCCGACCTCGGCCAGATCGTCCCGGTGGTGAAGAGGAGCCCATGATCCATGCCGGCCTCCTGCGTTGCCCTTTGCGTTTTTCGACGAAAGCCACGAGTCAGCTCGCCACGCTCTTCTACCACACCCCCAGGCGCCGGTGATTTGAAACGACGGAGGAATATCCGCATGCAGCGTGTCATGCAGGCGCCTTATGATCCGGCTGCAGGCGCCGTCACATGCGAAACTGCTTAAAATCAAAAGATAACAGGGTGGATTTTCATTGACAACATCGAAGCAATCCGCTACTGGGAACGACAGGTTGAGTTGAGCCGTCGCGACAAGGATCGGACCGGAATAGGACCGGAATGAAAGGGTTGTCCATCAGGATCAGGAGGTGTGATTGAGTCAGGAAGACACGGAAACCCGGAAGCGGGTGCTGTTGTGCGTCAATGCCCTGTTACAGAAAAAAGCCAGGGATCTGAAGGTGTTGAAGGTGAGCGCGGTTTCTTCTTTTACGGATTACTTCGTGATCTGTAGCGGCGGTTCCGACCGGCAGGTCCAGGCGCTTGCCGAGGCTACCCGCGAAAACATGAAGAAATCAGGGATTTCCCCTCTGGGTGTCGAAGGAGAGGCGATCGGCAAATGGGTGTTGATGGACTATGCCGACGTAATCGTCCACATCTTTTATGAACCGATCCGCGAATTTTATAATCTGGAACAACTCTGGCCCGATATTCCCGGAATGGATGTGGATGTGAATCTGTCTGAGTTGGCGGCCCTCGATCCGGGACTGTAAATTGAAGCGCTTTGCACAGGGCTTGTGTGATCTCGTTTTTCCACCCCGCTGCGCGGCCTGCGGCGTCCTGCTGACCGGGCCGGAGGAGAGGTCGTTCTGCCCCGCCTGTTTTTCCGGTATCCGGTTTATCGCCCCGCCGCTGTGTCCCTGTTGCGGCATTCCGATGGCCGGGGCCGGCGACGGTCACCTCTGCGGGGGGTGCCTGGTTTCCCGGCCGCCCTATGCCCTGGCCCGGGCCGTTGCCCGATATGAGTCCGTCCTGCATGATGTCATCCATATATTTAAATACAAAGGGAAAATAACGGTCGGCGAGATCCTTGGAAGGATGATGGCCGATCACGCCTATCCGGGATTTGCGATGGCCGACTATTCCCTGATTGTTCCCGTGCCGCTGCATCCGAAGCGGCTGCGCGAACGGGGGTTCAACCAGGCCCTCATCCTGGCGCGGGAGATCTCGAAGCGGTTTTCCCTGCCGCTTGAATTTCTGGCCCTTGAACGTCATAAGTTGACGGAACCACAAGTAAATCTGTCGAAAGAGCAGCGGCTGGAGAACGTCCGGGGCGCTTTTGCTGTGAGGAAGAATAAAAGGATCGAGGGGCAGAGGGTTATCCTTGTGGATGACGTCTATACGACGGGCGGCACCATCAGGGAATGCGCCGGGACGCTGATGCGGTGCGGCGCGGCGGACGTGGCGGTGCTGACGCTGGCCCGGGCCGTTTGATGTGCCGGACGACCCGGTAGGATGGCGGGGTTCCTCCCTGTTGCGGCAAACGAGCCATGGCGAAGCCGTTTTTCCAAATATCGGAGGCGTCACCGCCCGGTGTTAAAGGTTTGATCATGAGGGAAACGATGGAAAAAATTCTATCCAGGCCGGCCTTGAAAAAGGAGATTGACCGGCTCCGGCGCGAAGGCCGGAAAATCGCCTTTACCAACGGCTGCTTCGATATCCTGCACGTCGGGCAT